>Ga0209344_10001031_pt1 | contig 40208 bp, 29 predicted proteins | sample Cruoilmetagenom6_FD_187293 | JGI IMG/M metagenome (GOLD analysis project Ga0209344, IMG submission 187293) | Oil polluted marine microbial communities from Coal Oil Point, Santa Barbara, California, USA - Santa Barbara Oil Seep Sample 6 (SPAdes)... | ecosystem: Environmental > Aquatic > Marine... | reverse complement strand
CATCATCCGCTCTTACCTCGATACCATGCATAAACAGGGCCACAACACGTTCGAATTGCTTCGCCACGCCTTCATGGGTAATCCACTTCAGCCTGCCTCATGCTGAGCTGTCACCAATTAAATAAATAAACGACCTGTATCCACTCTGGATACATAACCTTTAACTGTGACTACCCGCTATCGTCTCCACTCCGTAACAACTTAAAAATCACATCCGTCATAAATCCACGCGACTGCATAAAACGTACCTGCTTGGCTTTATCCTTAGCATTCTCAGGGGCAATACCGAATTTTCTTTGCCAGATGCTACGAGCCGCTTCCAATTCTGTATCTCTCATTTGTGGTAATGCATCGTTAATCAGATCTTCACCTATACCTTTCTGGCGAAGCTCATATGCGATGCGTTGCATGCCGAAGCGATTACGGCGTAAGCGCACCAACTGCTCAGCTGCTCGGAAATCGGATAGCCAACCGCGCGCCGCCAAGTCATCCAAAACTTTATCCACATTGTCGTCTGGTGTGGCCTGGAGCAGAAGCTTCGCGTGAAGTTCGGCACGGCTGTGTTCACGCCGCACCAAATATTTCATGGCGCGAGTATGCAAACTTAACTCAGGCTTCTTTGACACCACTTTCCGCTCTATCATTGAGCGCAGCTACACCAGCTACAGCGCGGATTTTATTCTCAATTTCAATTGAAATTTCAGGATGCGCTTTCAGATATTCACGCGCATTATCTTTTCCCTGGCCAATCTTCTCACCTTTGTAACTGTACCAAGCGCCAGCTTTATCAACCAGCTTGTGCAACACTCCCAGCTCGACTACTTCGCCTTCACGAGAAATACCTTCGCCATACAAAATATCGAATTCGGCCTGTTTGAATGGCGGTGCCACCTTATTCTTGACCACTTTCACGCGAGTTTCTGAACCGATCACTTCATCGCCCTTCTTAATCGCGCCGACACGACGAATATCCAGCCGAACTGAAGCGTAGAATTTTAGAGCATTGCCGCCAGTCGTGGTTTCAGGGCTACCAAACATCACACCGATTTTCATCCGTATTTGATTAATAAAAATCACCGTCGTATTGGAACGCTTGATGTTAGCGGTCAATTTACGCAATGCTTGCGACATCAAGCGTGCCTGCAAACCCATTTGCGGCTCGCCCATATCTCCTTCAATTTCCGCCTTAGGGGTCAGTGCTGCCACAGAATCAACCACCACCACATCCACCGCAGCTGAACGCACCAGCATATCGGCAATCTCCAACGCTTGCTCTCCGTTATCCGGTTGGGAAATAAGCAATTCACTGACATGCACGCCCAGCTTTTGCGCGTATTGCGGATCGAGCGCATGTTCTGCATCAACAAATGCAGCCGTACCGCCCAATTTTTGCATTTCGGCTATCACTTGCAATGTGAGCGTGGTCTTGCCGGACGATTCCGGTCCATAAATTTCGATTACACGACCTCGCGGCAGACCACCCACACCCAGCGCGATATCCAACCCTAAGGATCCAGTAGAAACCACTTGAATGTCGCGCGCAATATCATGCTCGCCCATACGCATGATAGCGCCCTTGCCGAATTGTTTTTCAATCTGACTCAGCGCCGCCGCGAGCGCCTTGCTTTTATTATCATCCATGCAACTTTTCCCCTTCAAAAATGATACATAATTATGGCATAAGCCATATGAATCTGAACCAGAATGACTCCGGCTAGGCGAGTTGCTGAATGAGCAATGAATTTTTACGATGTCATTAAAATTCTCGCTTACGTATAAGCCATATACCGCGCTAAAACTTTTTACTCGTGCCTTACCTTGCTTAGAAACTTGCTTTTATAGTGGCGCTTTTAAGCTACCTCCGTTACCTGACTCAGCAGTTCCAACACCCCTTGAAAAGCTATGCATACTGACTGCATTCGAATTTCTGCACGATTACCTGACAAATGGTGCCGGCGCACAATGCACTGCCCCCCCTTGATACCCCAAGCAAACCACACTGTACCAACAGGTTTGTCCGGCATACCGCCTGCTGGCCCGGCAATACCGCTGACCGCTAATACTATCTGCGCATGACTATGGTACAACGTGCCCGCTACCATTTCGCGCACTACGGCCTCGCTTACCGCTCCGTAACGCGTCAGAGTTTCTTGGGCTACACCCAGCATCTCGCGCTTAGCCTCATTTGAATATGTAATAAAACCGCGCTCAAACCATTCGGAACTGCCCGCAATATCAGTAACAGCAGTGGCCACCGCACCACCCGTGCATGACTCGGCTGTGGCCAACATATAACCATGCGACTTTAACGCACTACCAATTTGTATTGCCATATTTTCAACGTCACGGATCACAAGCATAATTTCATTGGCTCTTCATTTCCATGTCTGGACTAATCCCACGACAAGTTGACTATCAATCAGATGGAAAATCCCAGAGATGGCAGATTACTATTTGTACAGCCCGCGTGCTAAATCGGCCTGAATGTCACTCACAGCTTCCAACCCGACCGCAATGCGCAACAATCCCTCGGTAATACCAGCTGCATCTCTATCCTCTTGTGTTATACGGGCATGTGTGGTGGTAGCTGGGTGAGTTAACGTGGTCTTGGTATCGCCCAAGTTAGCAGTGATAGAAATCATACGCGTGCTGTCGATAAGATGCCACGCCTCCTCTCTGCCACCCTTCACTTCGAACGATACGATACCGCCACCAGTCTTCTGCTGCTTCATCGCCAATTGATGTTGTGGATGCGATGGCAGACCTGGGTAATACACGCGCGCCACATTAGCTTGTGCCTCAAGCCATTTCGCCACGGACAACGCATTAGCACTGTGGGCTTCCATACGAATCTTCAACGTCTCCATTCCTTTCAGGAATACCCATGCGTTGAATGCGCTCATCGACGGCCCCGCCGTACGCAGAAACTGATATATGGGCTCCATCACTTTCTTGTTGCCCAACACCGCACCGCCTAACATCCGTCCTTGTCCATCAAGATATTTGGTGGCGGAATGAATCACAATGTCCGCGCCTAATTCCAGCGGGCGTTGTAGCACGGGGGTGCAAAAACAATTATCTACCGCCAGCAACACACCATGCTGCTTCGCCACTGCCACAATGCCTGAAATGTCGGATATTTCGGTAAGCGGATTGGACGGCGTCTCCAGGAAAAATAGCCGTGTATTGGGCCGTACCGCAACATTCCACTCGTTCACATCGGTGGCAGAAACGAAGGTAGTGTCCACACCAAAACGTTTGAAAATGGTACCGAACAAATTTACCGTCGAACCGAATATACTTCGTGAAGCGACGATGTGATCCCCGCTTCTCAGCAAACCCATGCAGCACGCCAAAATCGCCGACATACCTGACGCCGTAGCCACACACTGCTCCGCGCCTTCCAGCGCTGCCAGACGTTCTTCAAACATGGTGACGGTAGGATTAGTGAAACGAGAATAAATATTGCCCGGCTCTGCTCCAATGAAGCGTGCAGCGGCTTGGGCCGCGCTATCGAACACAAAACTGGACGTGAGAAACATGGCTTCGCTATGTTCATTAAACTGGCTGCGTTTTGTTCCCGCATGAACTGAAAGTGTTTCAAGCTGATAAGAATGTTCTGTTTGGCTGGATTGTTCCGGCATAACGTACTCCCTCGTACAAAATAAAAACCCGGATAGCTTGAGCTAAACCGGGCTTCACCCGCTTTAGCTGTATTTATAAAGCGCCCGCAAGCTGTTCCTCAAATCGGCGCAAACGCAAAATTAATACCTTCCCAGTGCATATAGATGGTAAGTATTAAAGTGAAATACCCCTGCTTTGTTATGCTCTCCTGTTTTGACTATTTATTAGTAACAAAACCATGCAGTAAATTGTCATTTATTCGCTATTTTCTCTTTACCTCAATTCGATAAATAAGATTACTATCATCTATGGCTGCGTCATCCTCATCCTCATCCTCATCCTCATCCTCATCCTCATCTCTATATATTATTTTCTTAATAACTTGGCCTGCTTCATTAATAAACTCATACTCTGTAAAATAATCATGATCATCGGACAATTTAATTGTTGTAATATGAAATATATTATCCTTAATAATATATTTCTCAACTAAGTAAATAAAAAGATTAACCGAATCTTTGTCGACATTGATTGACTTTACTAGGGTAAATTCTCCTCTGTCACAATTAAACCTCCTCCCAACATCACCAAAAACATCATTATCTAAATCTAAATTTCCAAAAATTGTATACTTGGGTTCATTTTTTAAAACCATTAAATGATACTCAGTACTGAGTCGACTTCCACCCTGCCGACATTTGACTATACCGCGATCCTCTGAGACCTCTAGATTGAAATATACAGTCAACTCAAAAGTATCAGCATTTGCTACTGTATGCACAGAAATAGCGAACAACAATGCTAGTATAATTTTCATACAACACCCTCCTTTATCTGTACTTTAAGTCTCTAAAAGAGATAGGTATTTTTGATACCTATAATACCTCAAGATAATTTCTGAATTGTATTACATTGTCAGAAAAAAAAAGTTATTCTTCGCCTCTGACATAATTTTTGGCTATGTCGTAGTTATCTGTTGAATTTTGGTAACTGTTTAATTATGAAGGATTTTTCGTTAATCATAAAAACGCCCAACTATATGATTTATAGATGTTTAGTACATTGTTAAATCAAATTCAACAGCTAATTGCGACATAGCCTAATTTTTTGGAGTACAAATGATTCGGGCAGAAGCAACAGGTCAATTAACTTCTTCGTTCATGAACTATTCAAGTTTGATTTGTACAAATATTCTTAATTGCATCTATTTAAATTCAAACATTGAACTGAGAAAATAATTGAACATTCAAATAATTCAAGTCTACTTTCTTCTACTTATCTTTGTACCAAATGTTGTCGACGCATCTGAACGTTCAAAATTCCACAACTCCCCTCGTCTTCCAGAACCTATGGTGTTTGACCTTGTTCTACCGCTGGGTGCAAAGAAAAACGAATTCGAACTCAACACAATGTTTCAATACGATGATGAGCACAAAGCTACTTTAATGAATCCAGAGTTCGAATATGCATATGCCGATGGATATGGTATTGAATTTGAATTGCCTACAGAAGACTTTACCATAGATGCTTACAAACTTGCATTGCAGGGTACGTTTGATTTTCTCAATACAAACAAATTTATCCATGGCTGGCAATACTATGGGGAATACTATCGACATAGCAAAGAGCTTGAAAATAATCTGCTATATTTAGCAGGGTATCAGTTCAATGAACAATGGAGTACGCTTAATATGTTAGGCCTTCGTTCTACTGATGTTCGGTCGGAGGGTCATATTGAAGAGCTAGTGAATAGCACCCTTTTTTATTCGTATTCAAGTAATTTAATGATGGGGCTGGAGGTTAACTGGGAATCTCGTCCAAATCGACCTGATATAACACTTGTCATGCCTCAGCTTCATGTCCAAATAGCAAAACATGCAAAAGTACAAATCGGACTAGGGATGAAACAAGCAAACCAAGAAACCTTTCCACATGCGGCAACAAGAATTATTTTCGGATTTTGAGGTTCTATCGCAAAGTTTGTCAGTTTTAATGATACTTGGCTAATGTTAGTAATTAAAAACGTCGATGATCAGCTTTAAAGACGCTCGCCTTCAAAAGATGCCACTCTGCTACGCTGTTTTTTCTATTTCAGGTATGGTGGTTGGCTTTGTTGCAAAAAATAAAGCATCGACCAGAGTCAAGATTCTGATACGTTTGCTTATGCAGTATAAATATCAAATTTCCTTCCAATAAGACAGATTACTCCTATGCTCCCTTGTCTTGGTTTCCAAGTATTCTTCTGTCTTTTTTTGAGCATATGCATGAGCTCAAGCCCCATGATCGTTGCATAGGTAGTCTTCATGGAATCAAAACCACGCGTGGCATTGGAGCGGCTTAGAATGGCAACAGGGTCATGTGCGCTGCCCTCATTGCGGCTTTATCAAAGTCAACTTCTGCACATTCTGCATGGCTCAATCCAATTAGTCGCAGACACACCAAAAGCGATAATTTAAATGCACAGCAGGCAATGCTAACGCTTACGTACCCGCTAATATAGCGCATCAACTTATTAATCCCACAAAGGTAGGTAAATATAAAAACCGACTCTAACGTCTTTCAGTCCACCACAGCATCCCCGCCGCCAATAGCAGGAACAGCAAAGGCATCGCCACAGCACTCAGTGTGGGCTGCCACTCATTAAGTGCACCCAAACTGGTGAATAGCTTGCCCGCAAAGTGAAATGTTAATCCCAATATAATACCCAAGAATATTTTGGCGCTAATGCCGCCTTCGCGCCGCTGATGCGAAGCAAATGGTAAGGCCAGCAACATCATCACCAGTATCGCGAATGGATACACCATCTTGTTCCACATAGCAATTTCATAAGACACAGTCTTCTGACGGTTGTCGCGCAGGTGCTGAATATATCGATAAAGATTCAACGCCGACATTTGCCCTGGCCCCTCCAGTAACGCCCTTAAAATTCCCAAGTTAAGCGCCGAGCGCCATTCCATACTTGGCTGATGGTTTACTGTCGTACCTTGTTTATTGAAAAGGGTTTGCGTCACGCCTTCCAGTTGCCACCGGTTTTTTTCCACATAAGCAGCACGTTTTGCTGCGGTTATGGCGCGCAGATGGTAATTCTCATCAAATTCATAAATATTAATATTTAACAATGTTATGTCTGGAAGTACATTTTTTATGTTTACGAAGCTGCGCTCATCTTTAACCCATACGCCAGAACGAAATTCTCTCAGCGACACTTCAGCGTTCTGTGCTTTAAGTCTTAGTTCCTGCGCCATGCGTTCGCTGAAAGGTGCAATCATCTCACCACACAGATAAGTCAGCAGAACAAGTGGTAAGCCTATCTTGAACAAGGCTAACAGCATTTGCCGCAGTGAAACACCGGAAGAACGATAGATGGTCAATTCCGAATTCGCTGCTATTTGCGCCAACGCAAAAATTGCGCCAATAAGTACGCTCACTGGGAGCAATTCATAGATTCGGCCAGGCACTGACAACAGTACAAATAACAATGCATAGCCTATATGATAGTTGCCACTACCCAGCATATCCAGTTCATGTATCAGGTCAAAAAATGAAAACAACATCAGCAAGGCTGCCAACACAAGTGCAACGCTGGCGTATATCTCACGTGCGAGACAACGGGTCAGCAGCCTCATCGCGTCAGCCGCCACAACGAGAACACCGACAGACGGCGGTAAAACAGCAACAGCATCAATATAAACATCAGTACATGAACACTCCAAAAGCCAATCATGGGGCCAATCTTGCTCTGACCCACCAATGAGTTAGTAACACTAATAAGGTTGTTATAGAGCATGTAAATTACTAGCGCCATAATGAGGTTGAGTGAACGTCCGGCGCGCGGATTGACAAAGCTTAACGGGATTGCCAACAGTGACAAGATCAGCGCACCGAGCGGCAAGCTGATCCGCCACCCCAGTTCGGACATATTCCAACTATTGAGGTTTTGTAGTAACTGCAGAGTAGTCAATGAATTGACAGGGGCGGGGCGTTGCCTCGCCTCAACTGCCTTAATACGCACCGCATAGCGCTCAAACTCGATGATTTTAAAATCCAGCTGCCCAGGCGCTCCTTCATAGCGCGTACCATTCAGTAACACCAGGAAACGATCACCGTTAGGTGCAGTTTCCTGCATGCCTTGCTTAGCCACCATGGTGCCAATCTTGCCGTGCTGCAACGATTGCACAAAAATGTTGCCTACGCGATTTTTGCCCACATCCACGTTTTCAATAAAGAACACACGGTCAGCCTGCTTGGACTCGCGAAATGTTCCGGGCGTTGCGGCAGTTACGTCATCGCGGCTATCCAGCCTGCGCTTTAATTCTTCCACTTGGGACTTAGCCCAAGGTGACAACACGAGACTTAGTAGCGCAATCAGGCAAACCACTGGCAATGCATACCACATCACTGGGCGTATCCAGCGTGTCAGCCCAATACCAGAACTGAACCACACCACCATCTCGTTGTCACGATAGCTGCGTGTCAACGTCAACAACACAGACAGAAACAAACTTAGGGAAAGTAGGGCTGGCAGGTAATTCAAAGCACTGAAACCCAACAATGCCAGCACGCCGTCTACTGCTAGTGAGCCGCTAACAGATTGACCTAACAAGCGAACCAACTGAGTAAATACGACAATACCGAGTAGAATGGCAAATACTAATAGCCCCATGCTAGCGGACTCGCGTACAAGCTCTCTATGAAAAATGTTGATACGCAACAACTTAAAGCGTGGCGACTTTGACTTTTTCTTTGGAATCTGCGGATAATCCGGCATCGTGTGTACAACAAAAATCATTAAGGAGATACAAGTGGAATTTAGCATAAAACCAGGCAGCCCGGAAAAACAGCGTAGCGGATGCCTGATGGTGGGTATATTTGAGGGTGGCAATCTATCGGACGCAGCACAAATACTAGACAAGGCTGCCGATAACATGCTTAGCAGCATCATCGCGCAAGGCGACATGAGTGGCAAGGTCGCTACTACGCTAATACTGCATAATGTGCCCAACATTCTGAGCGAACGGGTGTTACTGGTCGGGTTGGGAAAACGTGATGAGTTTACTGCACGACAATACCTCGACAGTATCCGTGCCGCAATGCGCACACTATTTGCCACCGGCTCCAAAGATGCTGTGTGCTATCTGCCTGATTTACCATTGACAGACCGCGATAGTGCTTGGTGCATCAGCCAGGCAGTACTCGCCGCATTCGACACGACTTATCGTTTTGACCACCTCAAAAGCAAGGCAGAAAAAAATAAAAAAACTCTATGCAAAATCCAGTTTGGCTTGATCTCCGGCAAACCAACCGCTCAACAGAATGCCAGTCTCACTCAGGCCGCAGCCATCGGGCAAGGCATGAAGCTGACCAAGGACTTGGGCAATCTGCCGGGCAATATATGCACCCCGAGCTATCTGGCTCAACAAGCCTTGGATTTAGCCAAGGCGCACAAATTGCTTAAAGTTACCGTACTGGAAGAAAAGGACATGCAAAAACTTGGCATGGGTTCGCTGTTGTCTGTAACCCGAGGCAGCGATGAACCTGCCAAGTTGATTACCTTGGAGTATCGTGGTGCCGATAAGAAACAAAAACCCGTTGTACTGGTGGGCAAAGGCGTTACTTTTGACACTGGCGGCATCTCGCTCAAGCCGGGTGCCGAGATGGATGAAATGAAATACGACATGTGCGGTGCAGCCAGCGTGTTGGGTGCCCTGCAAGCCATTGCTGAAATTGGACTCAAGCTAAATGTAGTCGGCATTATCCCCACCTGTGAAAACATGCCCAGCGGTTCCGCCACCAAACCGGGCGATATCGTCACCAGCATGTCCGGGCAGACCATCGAAATTCTAAATACCGATGCGGAAGGTCGTCTCATTCTGTGCGATGCACTTACCTATGCTGCCAAGTTTGAACCAACCTCAGTAATTGACATAGCCACCCTTACCGGTGCCTGCGTCATCGCTTTAGGCCATGTTGCCAGCGGGCTGTATAGCAATCAGGATACACTAGCTCAGGAACTACTGGCAGCAGGCGAACAAACATATGATCGTGCTTGGCACATGCCATTGTGGGATGAGTATCAACCACAATTGGATAGCAACTTCGCCGACATCCAGAATATTGGCGGACGTGCAGGCGGTAGCATCACCGCTGCCTGCTTCCTGTCACGCTTCACCAAGGATTATCGTTGGGCGCATCTGGATATTGCCGGTACCGCATGGAAATCAGGCAAAGACAAAGGCGCGACCGGACGACCCGTGCCACTACTGGCACAATATTTGATCAATCGTGTCTAGCCAACTAAATAATTGGATTCATAACTATTCAGGTCAAGGTGAGAAATTCAGGTAAGCAGGGAATTTTATCCTTGCCCTGAAGGACAAGTATTAAATCCCACATAACCCAGTAGCCATAAATAATTTCTCTACATCATCGCCATAACTTGTAATTTCATGAAATGACCAAGGTAGATTTTTATACCGGTGTGGACGACAAGCTACGCACTGCTTGCCAACTTAGCCACAAGGCTATGCAAAACGGACTGCGTGTGCTGCTGCACACCTCGGACGAAGCCACCGCCGAGGCGTTGGACAAACTGCTGTGGCAGTATCCCGTTACTGCCTTTATGCCGCACTGCCGCAACGATGAAACAACCACCGCTGAGATGCCAGTTGTGGTCGATCATCGCGGCGAAACTTTCCCACATAATGAAGTGTTGATTAGCCTGCACACCGTATGTCTGCCATTCTTCAGTCGTTTCGAACGCGTACTTGAAATCGTCAGCCAAGATATAGATGATGCACGCTTGGGCCGTGAACGCTTCAGCTTTTATCGAGACCGCGGCTATGAAATGCGCCACTTCGACCTGAATAAACAACCCTGATATTGAACATGAGGGTGCCTCTAAAAACCCAGACTTGAGAGCATCTGTCACACATCAGGCATCAAGAAATTTATTGTAAGTTTATAGACACCCATGAGCTATTCGTCCGAACAATTAAATGAATTAAGCAAGCTTCCTGTACTGACAGATGTCGTCGATACTGACGCCCCAGAAATTCCCACCCTGACAGAAGTCGTAGCTGAAGAACCTTCAGTGCTCACAGAAGAAAACAAAGAATTTGCTAACTTATCCGATGCACAGTATCAGCATCTCGCAATGAAAATCGCACCACAACTGGAAACGCTGCTGCGCGCAAAACTTGCACCACAGTTCGATGCGATGTGGCAGGATGCTTGGCACCAAGCCAAATCAAATTTGCCAGACTTGATCCAAGCACACATATCCACACCGCCAGTATCGCCTCCATCCGTTATAATCACGCCCTTTGTCACTGCAACTGACAGTATTAAATCAAACACTATCAACATGGAACTCACAAAAAGCTTTGAACCACAGGCAATCGAGGCGCGCTGGTACCCAATATGGGAAAACGCTGGTTATTTCCAGGCTAAGTTAGAAAGCAACAAGCCTGCTTACGCCATCATGCTGCCACCACCTAATGTCACCGGCACTCTGCACATGGGACACGCCTTCCAGGACACGCTTATGGACGCGCTCACTCGCTATCACCGCATGCGTGGAGACAACACGCTATGGCAGCCTGGTACTGACCATGCCGGGATTGCCACACAAATTGTGGTAGAGCGCCAACTGGACGCACAAAAAATCAAACGCCACGACCTTGGTCGCGAAAAATTCATTGAGCGCGTGTGGGAATGGAAAGAGGAGTCCGGCTCTACCATCACACGTCAGATGCGCCGCCTCGGCACTTCATGTGATTGGTCGCGGGAGCGTTTTACTATGGACGAAGGCCTTTCCGAAGCCGTTACCGAAGTATTCGTCAAACTCTACGAGCAAGGTTTAATCTATCGCGGTAAACGATTAGTGAACTGGGATCCGGCACTGGGTACAGCAGTATCCGATCTGGAAGTGGTAGCACAGGAAGAAGACGGCTTCATGTGGCATATCGCTTATCCGCTGGAAACTGGTGTGGGCGCGTTAATCGTCGCTACCACACGCCCTGAAACACTGCTCGGCGACGTTGCTGTGGCGGTCCATCCTGAAGATACACGCTATCAGCACCTGATCGGCCAGCGTCTGCAACTGCCATTATGCAATCGCACTATTCCCATCATTGCCGATGAATATGTCGATCCAGCGTTCGGCACTGGCTGTGTAAAAATCACGCCCGCGCACGACTTCAACGACTACATAGTAGGACAGCGTCACAGCCTTACACCGATTAACATACTTACGCTGGATGCAAAAATTAACGAACATGCACCTGCGGTCTATCAAGGGCTGGATCGTTTCGACGCACGCAAAAAAATCCTTTCCGACCTATCCACTCAAAAGCTGCTTGTAGACACCAAGCCGCACAAACTGATGGTGCCACGCGGAGACCGCAGCCATGCGGTAATTGAACCGATGCTCACTGACCAGTGGTTCGTAAAAATGGAGAGTTTGGCGCAACGCGGCCTGAAAGCGGTAGCGGATGGCGAAATTAAATTCGTGCCGGAAAACTGGGCCAACACTTACAATCAGTGGCTAACCAACATTCAGGACTGGTGCATCTCGCGCCAACTATGGTGGGGACATCGCATCCCGGCGTGGCATGACGAACAGGGCAATATATTTGTCGCCCGCAACGAAGAAAACGCCCGCAAGCAGGCAGGTAATGCAAAACTGCGCCAGGACGAGGACGTGCTCGATACCTGGTTTTCCTCCGCATTGTGGCCGTTTTCAACACTGGGCTGGCCACACAACACTCAAGAACTCAAAACTTTCCTGCCGACCTCGGTACTGGTTACCGGCTTCGACATCATATTCTTTTGGGTAGCGCGCATGGTGATGATGTCGCTGCACTTCACCGACAAAGTGCCATTCCGCGAAGTGTATGTGCATGGCCTGATTCGCGACGCTGAGGGACATAAAATGAGCAAGTCCAAGGGGAATGTGCTAGATCCTCTGGATCTCATTGAAGGAATCTCGCTGGAAGAATTGGTGGCCAAACGAACTCAGAATCTGATGAACCCCAAGCAGGCAGAAAGTATCGAAAAACAGACACGCAAACATTTTCCGGACGGCATACCATCCTTCGGTACAGATGCAATGCGCTTCACCTTCGCCAGCCTTGCCTCGCATGGGCGCGACATAAAATTCGACCTGCAACGCTGTGAAGGTTACCGCAATTTCTGTAATAAGCTATGGAATGCCACGCGCTTCGTACTAATGAATTGCGAAGATCAAGATATCGGACTGGATGAATCATTGCCGATTAAATACAGTGCGGCAGACAAATGGTTGATTGGTCGTTTGCAACAGGCGGAAACTGAAATGGCGGATCACTTCGACCACTACCGCTTCGACATGGCGGCGCGCACGCTGCATGAGTTAGTGTGGGACACCTACTGTGATTGGTATCTGGAATTAGCCAAGGTGCAACTCAACCCTCACTCCGCCCCCCCCCTTCCAGCAGAAAAAGTAGCTTCAAATGCCGCACGGCATCGCGCCACGCGGCGCACACTGGTGCGTGCACTGGAAACCATACTGCGTCTGGCACACCCTATCATCCCTTTTATCACTGAAGAGCTGTGGCAGAAAGTTGCGCCACTGGCCGGGAAACAAGGCGACAGCATCATGCTGCAACCCTATCCTAAAGCCAACTCCAAGCTAATTGACAAAATTTCCATGCAGCAAATCAGCCTGCTACAGGAAATGGTCACTGCCTGCCGCAAGCTGCGCAGCGAGATGAACTTGTCCCCAGCACAGAGAGTGCCACTGATTGTGAGTGGTGATGCAACGATCCTGCGCAACTTCGCGCCTTACCTGCAAGCGCTGGGCAAGTTAAGCGGGGTTAGCCTGGCGGATGAATTGCCTAACACCGATGCGCCAGTCGCAATTGTCGGCAACTTCAAGTTGATGCTGGAAATTGAAATTGACGTGGAAGCAGAGTGTGAGCGCCTAGACAAGGAAATTGCTCGCCTTGCAGGCGAAATCACTAAGGCAAAAGGCAAGCTCGGCAATACCAGTTTCGTAGCGCGCGCCCCGCAGAAAGTGGTGGAACAAGAACGCAGGCGTATGGACGACTTCACCATTACACTGACCCAGTTACAGGCGCAACTCGACAAACTTGGTTAAATCTGTCGGCGAAGCACGTAAAAGATGAACTCGTCACCCTGTTGCGCTACAGACAACAAATCATTCCCGGTTTGTTTGCAAAAATCAGTGAAGTCATCCGGTGATTTTTTGTCTGTAGCAACCACTTTCAGTACCTGCCCACCTTGCATCTGCGACAGCATTTTTTTGGTACGCAAAATAGGCAAAGGGCAGCTCAACTGACGAGCATCCAATTCGACATCGAATTCTATTGTGCTCATGTCACAGGTAACGCACTTGCTTGCGCTCGATCTGTAACACCACTCTGCACTTTGACCGTCTCAGCAATACCTAGAGCTGTGGTGAAATCCAAAGCATACGCGGAACTCTTATGTATCTTAGCCTGCAATTCTGTCTTATTTATATTCATAATCTTTACAATTAAATATTTTTTCAATGTTTAAACGGACTCTCGCAATAATTATGAAAAAACTGCGTGTTATAAAAGAGCTCTATGTAAGACAGTGTGGGCAATCAACTTTCAACCTTCTGTAGAAGAAGTCAATCCGTCCGTCCTGATCCAAGCAAGCTCCGCATACACGATGCAAGGCGTAAGTAGTGAACAGTTTTACTGCCGCTTGGATGTGTTTGACGAGTTTCAATATTTCGCAATCACATTGACCAATTGGAAAATAAAAATCTGTTCATTGAGAGCCTGTTGAAGGATGAACAAATTTTTAGCTGATTATTTCTTGTTATTCATCTTGCACTTATCGAAGGGTTACCTACAACAAATCACATAAAGCCAATACTGATGTTTATTATACCTTGCTAATAAATAATCACAGGCACTCCACCCTAATTCGCTCTTAAACTCCGCGCTCCAGGCTTGGGAACCACTGGGCAAAGCAGGTATCATATTGTCATGAAAAATTTGTTATACATCGTGCTCTATACATGGTCGCTGTTGTGCCGCGCTGACGGCCTGCCCGACTTGGGCGACACATCGCAGGAGGCTATGTCACCGCAACAGGAGCGACAAATCGGCGTACAAAGTATGTTTGAAATCCGCTCCGATAAAGACTACCTTGATGATGCTGAAATCAATGATTACCTTAATCAGATTGGTTATCAACTGGTTGCCAACAGCAACGAACCAGGACAGGAATTTGAATTCTTTGCCATCAACGACAACAGCATCAACGCTTTCGCGTTGCCCGGCGGCTTCATTGGCGTAAACACTGGGCTGATACTCATGGCACAAAGCGAATCCGAACTCGCATCAGTACTTGGCCACGAAATTGCCCACGTCACCCAGCATCACCTGGCACGTATGGTAGCAGGCCAGAAAGTCGATTCAATCACCGCTATAGCTGCCCTTGCAGTGGCCATCCTGGCTGCACGCAGTAACCCGCAAGCCTCTCAGGCGGCCATGGTCGGAATGCAGGCCAGCTCCATCCAACGACAACTGAACTTCACCCGCATTCATGAACAAGAAGCGGATCGCATCGGCCTCACCACGCTGCAAAAAGCAGGCTTTGATCCTTACGCCATGCCCATCTTCTTCGAACGCCTGCAAAAGTCCACACGCCTGTTAGACAACAACGCGCCATCGTACTTGCGCACTCACCCGATCACCAGTGACCGTATCGCCGATGTCGCGAACCGTGTACAACAGATACCCTATCGACTGGTTGCCGACAGCCTCAACTTCCAGCTAGTGCGCGCCAAACTGCGGGCCATGCAGAAAAATTCACAGGAAGCAGTAAATTTCTTTCAAAGCGCACTTGGGGAACAAAAATTTGGTAATCAAACCGCCAAGCGTTACGGTTTGGCACTGGCATTGTTGCGCACCGGACAAGTCGCACGCGCCACGCAGGAATTCGCCCCTCTGCAAACACTGACATCACGAAACCCGATGATCGCGACGCTGGCTGGACAAATCAGACGTGCAGGCAAGAATAACGACGGCATCGTTGAATTTTACCGCAGCACCACACAAAGCTTTCCACAGCACCGAGCACTAGTCTATGACTATGTCGAGCTGCTGCTAGAAACCAAGCGTTTTGAAGATGCGCTCAAACTGCTCAACGAACAAATTATGACGCATCCCAATGACCTGCGCCTGCATGAACTACTGGCGCGCAATTACGCGGCCTTGGGCAAACGACAAAAAGAGCACCACATGCTGGCCTACACTTACATTCTGCGCGGGAACTTGCACAGTGCAATTGAACAACTGGAATTGGCCAAGAGATCAGGTACGGATTTTCACGAGTTATCGATCATTGAAAGTGAACTGAAACAGTTCAAAGAGATCGCGGCGGCGCACGCGAAAAAGAATTGATATGTTGTTCCCGTCCAACATTCATTCGGCCATAAAAATAGCGTTCAGATTATTCGGCGTAAGCGCTATTGCTTATGGTGAAATATTTTTTTGTTGCTGACTCACTGCCACGATGACACAAGCTTGTTGTAGTCCCAGCTGGCAGCTTTTTTCCATTTGCTGTATTGATCCCGCCATGTCGCGTAAATTTTTTAAAACGAAGCTTTTGCCATAATAAGCACTGGCATTTTTCGGGTTGCCAACAATCACTTTATCAAATTCTGCCAGCGCTTCGGAAAACCGTCCTGAATTTGAATATACAGAAGCCAAAGCGATATTCACCTCAGGATAGGTTGAGTTAATTGACAGCGATTTTTTATAATCTGCAATGGCCGCATCCCAATTTTTAACCGCAGCCGAAGCTTGTGCGCGATTGAAATAGGTACGATGGGCGCCGAGACGATCTTCACCCTGTAGCAAGCCCACTGCGTCATCCCACAGACGGTAATTATCTGCAAACACCCATAATCGATTCCATGCCAGCGGCACTAATAGCAAAACCACTAGCGCACCAACCAACATGATTTTTCGGCTGGGAAGTGAACTGAGCAGTAAAGGCAATAACAACATATAGCCGGGCAACCATAAATAACTGCGATACAACACAAAAATCTCCTGAACGCGTATGCTTGAAAACTCCACCATGAAGTAACACCACGGATACAGCAATGCCAACCCGAACAAGGCAACGCGCCCACCGCGCAGCAACATAACCAGCGCAAATGCGCCATAAGCAACAAAAGCAAGCAGGCCGATCCAGCTTGTCCACTCTTTCCAAGTGAGGATAAAAGGCTCGCGCATATCCAGCGACATCCACGCGGGATTGGGCATAAGCATCAACAAACAGTATTTGAAAAAAAGCCCCGCCTGCGTCAACACGCTTAGTAAGTGCAGCGATGAAGCTCCCTTGAGCAGGGCTTGTTCCCCAAATAATGCCGCGGCATCCTTCTCGTAAGGCACACCAAACAAGCCTTTTATGCGCAGCACCACAAACAATCCAACCAATGCAAATCCTAACCAAGTTGCCAGCAGGGCTCGTGACGAAAGTTTATTCTGGGCACGAATCGCCAATGTTAAAGGTAGCAATATGGCGGGAGCCATCAAGCTGTGTTCCTTGCTGAACAGCGCCAGAAAATAAGCCATGACTGCTAGCATCATATATCGTTTGTCACCCTCCAGCAGGCCGCGTAGATAGGCCAATTGCATCACCAATGTGAATAATGTCGCCATCAGAATGCTGCGCTGTATCAGATAGCCTACACCATAAACCGCAAGAGGGTGGCATGCGAATACCAGTGCCCCCAACCACGCGCCCCAATTCACGATATGTTCTTTGTTCACATCAGTGATAAATAGCTTGATCCACAGCCGCAATACCAGCAATAGCAACAACACATTCACACTATGCAGCAATAAATTCTGTATACGAAAAACAAGGGGGTCCTCTCCGAAAAACACCCAGGTAAAACCAAACGTCGTATAGGGGAACCAGCGTAAATCAAAACGAAACAGTGTATTGGCGTAATGGTCTATTGTTGCATCAAAAAATGGAACGTCATCGAATATCAGAGGATTATTCAAAAATGGGACATACACCGCGATAACCAACATCACCAAAATCAATGCTTTAATTCGGTCAAGCGGGTAAATAAATTTGTAAAAAAAATTCATTGAGCACACCAATGTAATGTCAACTACTTACGAAAAAAAACCCGCGATCCATTGCAGAACGCGGGTTGTTAGCAGATCATCAACTCTACCATTATAAAATCTTGGTTCGAGGAAATGCTCTTTTATTTCATACTATTGCCACTTGGAAATGGTGTTCAATAGAACTGCGTCAGTGCTAGGTGTCGTCGAACCTGTTGACGCAACTGTCCAAGTTGTAGCTGACGCTCCAAATGTTGGAGTCCACATAATAGTTTTCCCGTCAATTCCTGTCTTAATACAAGTAGAACAGAGCGTAACTTCAATAACGCCATTTGCTTTCATAATATAAGAAGCAACTTCAGTGGTTGCTGTTGGACCGGTTGTACCCAACCCCAAGGAGGTCCAGTCCCCACCAGCAGCAATAGCGGCAGGCGAAGAGCCATTTTCTTGATTAAACATAGCCACCGCTAGTTTAATCGGATCCACAGAACTCGAAACTTTCGAAAGCTTTGCTTTAACTACATAATCCTGATAGGCCGGAATCGCTACCGCAGCCAGAATGCCGATAATCGCGACCACGATCATTAATTCAATCAGGGTAAAACCTTTTTGCATTTGTTTCATTATTGATACTCCTTAAAGAGTTGAACATTCGGTACACAAGGTGTGTAATTTATTATAAGCATGATTCATGCCAACTTAACATTTTTTACAGCTATCCATGACTGAACTGGGTTTGCGGGGCATTCTCAATAGTGATATTGTTACTTCGCATTGATGAAAAAGCCAATTTACGTCAGGTAAGTGACGGTTTGCGTCACTCTGGTTTCTGCATTAGTCACAATGCAAGAAGAATCAAGTAATTTACTATCAGCTGTTTGGCTAATCAGAGGTTTGCCGGCATTGGATTTGTGAACTATTCAGTTCAAAAGGTAATTTTTGAACCGCTATTACTTCATGCAGACGACACGCACCTGATGTATGTCGGTGATACCGGATAAAACTTTTTCAATACCATCTTGCTTCAGGGTGCGCATGCCTTCATTTAGTGCGTTGGCATACATTTCTGCGACTCGGGCGTGCTCCTGAATATTCTTTTTTATCAAGTCGGTGCCCACCATCAACTCATGCAAGCCCACCCGACCGCGATAGCCTGTGCCGGAGCAATATTCACAGCCAACCGGTTCATACAAGGTAAATCTCCCCATTTCATCAGCGAACAATTTGACCCATTCTGCGTACAGTGCCTTGTAAGCAGCATTGGCATCCTTTTTCCAGGACGCGCAGACCATAAGCTCTGTCGAATATTCAGCAAGCAATAATTTGAGCTCATCTTGAGTGGCGGTATGTGGTTTTTTGCACTTCTTACACAAGCGTTTGGCTAAACGTTGCGCCAGAACACCTAACAGGGCATCTGCAAAATTAAATGGATCCATACCCATATCCAATAATCGTACGACAGATTCCGGCGCGCTATTGGTGTGCAGGGTGGCGAACACCAAATGACCGGTAAGTGAGGCTTCTATGCCGATGGAAACCGTTTCCTTGTCGCGCATTTCACCCACCATAATTACGTCTGGGTCAGCGCGCAAAAATGCCCGCATGATGGTGGCGAAATCCATACCGGCTTTTTTGTTAATCTGCACCTGACGCAGACCCTTCTGTGTAATTTCTACCGGATCTTCTGCCGTCCAGATTTTGGTCTCAGGCTTATTAATGTGGCCAAGCACAGAATGCAAAGTAGTCGTTTTACCGGATCCGGTCGGACCGCATACAAAAAACAGACCGTAAGGTTTGCTGACCACCGATTTCAGGGTTTCAAAATTACGTGCCGACAGGCCCAGTTCGTTAAGCTTGATCGGTTCACCGGCGGCCAAAATACGCATCACGATGTCTTCCATGCCACCCTGAGAGGGAATGGTAGCAACACGCAGCTCAATATCCAGAGGCCCATATTTATTGAACTTGATCTTGCCGTCCTGCGGCTTGCGCTTCTCTGAAATATCAAGGTCACACATTATTTTTATACGCGTAACCAGTGAGTTACGGAATGACGATGGCACTTCTATATAGGGTAGCAGAGAGCCATCCTTGCGCAAACGAATCACTGTTTTGCCCTTACCCGGTGAGGGCTCGACATGAATGTCGGATGCGCCCATCCTGTGGGCATCCATAATGATCTTGTTAACCAGCTTGACGAGTTCATTGTCTGCCGCCTCACTTACCTCCTCCTGGTAAATATCTTCTAACTCTTCTTCATCTCCTCCCAAAGCAGTAAGCATCTCATCCATTGAGGTGCTGTCCATTTCCGAGCTACCGGGCTTGCCACCGAACCCACCTCCGCCAAAGAGCAAGTTGAGAGTTGCATTAAATTCCCGCTGCGAACAAACCCTGTAAACCAGTCGGCTCTTCGAAAAAACGTTGTTCACCACGCGTGAGGTTTGTATCCGCTCCGGGTCAGTGGTAAGTATCACCAAGCCTTCTTTAATCTCATCTATCGGCACCCATTGGCTGCTTTCTACATATTCCCGTTTCAGATTTTTGAGTAGCTCGGACGGTCTGATGCGATCAGACTTGAACGGTTCATAAGGCACGCCAAAGAAGAGTGCGAGCGCATTACCAAGCGCAGCGGGTTTAACCTGGAATTCGTCAAGCAATACATCCTCAATGCCAGCTTTTTTGCGACGCGCTGTGGACCGTGCCAGATCTAATTCTTCAGCAGATAACACCGCGTCATAAACCAAATAATCGTACTTGGTTTTAGCAGTAGGCTGCTGACTCTGGCGCAGCGCCACTGCCAAGCTCTGTGCTAGCTCCAATATCCCATCGACTTGCATCCTCGAAAAAGGTTGGTCTATCTTGTTATTGAGAACCTGGATAACACCTGCCAAATTTAAGCTATCTGGGTCGAGTATGGGCACCACAAGGGCTTGCTTGGTACGATAACCCGTGCGTTGATCCACGTCTTGCAGGAAGCGTAGATTGGCACTGTGCGAAGCCAGTTCGTTCGCGTCGTATACATCCGAGAGGTTAAGTATTTTTTTATTTAGCGCCACATATCCAGCAAGACTCTGTTCAGTAATACGTAGTTTGAGACCCTTGAATGAATTTGCCCCGGTTTTTATTTTTGAAATCAGCGTAGCCTTGTCTTTATCCAGTGAATAAATAGTGATGCGATCAGCATTAAATATCCTGCAGATATCCTTGCTAACTTCCAGCATAATTTCGTCGAAATCGTATGCAGCATCAATCTTGCTTATGACGTGATCATGAATATTGCTTATAACGGAATTAAGATTTTTCGTGAATGCCAGTTGCGCTTCAACATAACTAATATTTGAATTTGCCCGCCGTTCTAGCCGTACTTCTGGTGCACTATCCATCCACTTCTCCCTGATAACTCCAAATGAGGCTTACTGCAAGGTGAAATTGCGTAACTTTGCTGCTTGCTATCAAGATAGCAGCATTTAGCTAAAATCCTCCAAGGCGCCTCTACAAATTCAATTTTCCAGGCAAGGCAAGGCGCGATTAAAAAAATTTAACATGGCGTATGATTGATATGTAAGTGATTATTTTTTCGAGTTGCACAGTATGTGATGACAATTGGGTTTTTAGAGGTGCCATGAATTGAAGAATGCGGATTCGATGATGCAATAGTGTAGGTTAGCGGCTTATGCCGCATAAAAGCCGCACTGACACGGCCCTCAGCTCTTGATATAAAACTCCATTTTGACCCCCGCCAACTCAATAATGTCATGCTCATTAAGCTGGCGCGGTTGATCGTCCAGCGGCTTGCCATTAAGGTTAGGATATTTTGCTCCCTCCACATGGGTGATGAAATAACCACTCGGACGACGCGTAAAGACTACGACTTGCAAGCCAGATTTTCCTACGGTAGTCAGACTCTTCACTAGCTCAAGTTCTTTTCCAGCATTAGGTCCAATAAGTATCTGTATTACACCAATTTTTTGCTGCGAATCAGGCGCTTTCTCGGGGGAGACGGTTACAGGAGCAGGCTGCCGTAATTCAGATGTGTTCTCAGCGGGTGCTGATTGTGGCTGCTCCGCAGACATCAACTTCCCTGTCATCTCATACTGATCAGCTTTCACCGGGGTGGCGGATGCGATACGGGAAGACTTACGAAATACCATTGTTTTCTCAAAATCTGCCGCAGTAGATTGAATTTTCTGATCATTCAGATACTTGAGTATATATTTGCCAATTTCGATTACGTCATTACTTTGCAAAAAATGCCTCTTAATTACCGCGCCATTTACCAATGTCCCATTGGTGCTATCTAAATCTTCCAGAAAGGAATCATTCAGTATCGTGACTATCGCAGCGTGCTCACCGCTAACAGCAAGGTTATCAATAACGATGTCACAGTGCGGCTTGCGCCCTATCGTTATGCGCTCCTTATCCAGAGCATATTCCCGCAACACCCCACCGTTCATACTTAATATCAGTTTCGCCGCCATATAATCCCCCCCTCTCTTATTTAACGCTTGAACCAGGACAGCATTTTAGCGAGCCAGCCGCGCGGCACAGCAAACTCACCGTTAATTTTAATAAGTATCACTGAAACATTATCACGCCCGCCATTGTCGTTTGCCATTTCAATCAACTGTCTCGCCAGCAACTGTAGATTGGCTCGAAGCATCTGCAACGCTGCACCGATCTCATCGTCTTCGACCATATCGTTCAAGCCGTCCGAGCATAGTAGATAAATATCGCCCACTTGCACCGCATGAACTTGAATTTCTGCATCGACCGCTGGATCTACTCCGACCGCGCGCGTAATCAGATTTTTGTTCCTGGATAGTCGCGCATTTTTTTGACTTAGCATGCCCCTGTCGATTTGCTCCTGCAACAGCGAATGGTCACGAGTAATTGGCTCAAATATTTCACCACGCAGTCGGTACATACGCGAATCACCTACGTGGGCGACTGCTAAACGGTTATCGTAAAACAACCCAGCCACCACCGTGGTACCCATGCCAGCACATTGCGGCTGGCTAAGCGACGCATTGTAGATAGTAGTGTTGGCTTTTTGCAATTTTTCTCGCAACAGCATCACTCCAACATCTTCACCACTTTCACCCCGGTCTTCAGGGCGCATATTTTCCAAGCTATTCTTTATCTCGGTCGTTATCAGTGAAACTGTAATGCTGCTAGCAATTTCACCAGCATTGTGCCCACCCATACCATCGGCTAGCACCACTAACCCACACGACTCGTCATAAACCACGCTGTCTTCGTTATGCGATCGCACAACACCTGGGTGAGTCTGACTAACGATTTCTAACGCCTGTTCAATATCCATATTTAGGGTATCTCTATATATTCAAAATTCTAAGCGTGACAAGATGCCAACAACTCGAGTCAATTTAAGCAGGCAGCTACTATTCGGACACTCGCAAAACCGTATTGCAATGAATCCTAATTTTATAGGCACACCCTGTTTGATTTATGCAAACTTGACGCATACAGGCAATCATACCAATTATTCCGATGTCATCATGATACCGCTCTCCCACTTGCTTCGCCAATGACTTACCGATGATTGCCAATACTAGATTTTCGGACTGAGTGAGAGCCCAGCGACATGCATTCTCAATTTTTAAAACTGCCACTATCTTAGCGTAACATTTCTTACAGCTCACCACGCATATCAACGGTGAATTGAATTATGGACGAACATTTCTATGCAATGTCAAAGTGGCATCACGTTGACTCGCACATCGAACAACTCAACGCCCCCCTAAAGTGAGCAAACCGTGGCGAACGCCGCTACAACAACTTTCACTGAACATAATGATGAAACTCATAGTGTTTAAATGACTTAAAGTTGAACTAAAGTTTTCCAAAGTTAATCCGCTATTATCAAATAGTAGCGGCTCATAGTGCCTTGCAGCATAAGGCAAATCGAAGCGGCATTGCCATGATCATCCAAGCATTAAGAATGCAGACCATGAAACCAATTATCAACAGTTTTGAGCTTTTCTCACCTATCCACAAGCGCTTATATTTTGGTGTAGACAAATGATTACATCATCAGAAATAAGCCATATCTTATTGCCCGATGCCGTTTCCCGTCATCTGAAGCAGACTCAAACCATGCACAAGGTAATAACTGAAGATACCACCGAATATGCTCCGATCTGCGATAGTTCATTGCTATACCGAATAAATGAGTGCACCAATACCAGCTTGCGCCGTAGTGAGCTGTCAAGCGGCGGTATTCTCACTCCTGCGGCCCAGGTCACAGTCAATGGCTCAGTGCTCTTCGTCGATATTCGTAACTTCACTATGTTCGCAGACCAACTTCACGGCGAAGAACTTGTTGAATTTTTGAATACTTTCTTTGATCGAGCGTACGAGCCGGTCCGTCAGCAGTGTGGATGGGTGGTGAGATTCCTCGGCGATGGAATGGTAGTAATGTTTGAGCCCAGAGATGAACAACCGGCTGATCACGCCGAGCGGGCAATTAAAGTAGCGCTCTTGATAGTGCTCGCTGCCACCTCCTTCCGTGATTGGATCGCACAGCGCTTCCCGGATCGGAAATTCCCGGAGTTCGCCGTTGGTGTCGGCATACATTCAGGTAGCGTGATGATCTGCAATATGGGCAGTGGCACTGCAATCGAAACCACTGTAATCGGCGATACGGTAAATATTGCTGCACGTCTGCAAACGATGACCAAAGTCCTCGGCTGGAGCATAGCGACGAGCCGCACCTGCGCAAATATTGCCGGCGACCGTTTTCGGCTCGGCCGTGCCGACACCGTAACCATGAAAGGTAAAACGTTACCAATTCAGGCCACAGAGGTTATAGGGTTCTGCCCGCGCACTGCAAACGCCCACACTGATAGTGCTTTCTACGAGAAACTGGGCCAATCTGTAGCAGTAAATACGGCAACTCTCGATTTGACACGAGAACAGACAGGCTCGATACAAAACCATTTTGCGAACGCCGAAAACACGTTCGAGACAACTCCTCAAAATGAATCGATCGAAGTGGAAGGTTATCGCTTACTGCGCAAGCTGGGACAGGGTGGAATGTCTGACGTTTTCCTCGCAGAGAATATCGTCACTCATACCCAGCAAGTACTAAAACTTATTCCAACGACAGCGATCGACAACGACAACGACAACGACAACACATTGCAGCGTTTTCTGCATGAGTTCGCACTAATCTCGCAAATTGATCATCCTAACATCGCACGCATCTATCATCAGGGATTCACTTCAACCCATGCTTATATCTCCATGGAGTTTTTTCCCGGCGGAGATTTACGGTGTCTTATCGCAGAACATCCCACACCGCAAGTCGCAATCGCCTCGTTGCTGCAGATTCTGGGTGGACTCTCCGCGATTCACGCACTGGGTATCATTCATTGCGACATGAAACCCGATAATGTGATGATTCGCAGTGACGGCTCACTCGCACTCGCCGATTTTGGAATTGCCGAGCATTCCGACGCAATCAGGTTACCTACCCGCCCTGGTGAAGTCATGGGTTCACCCTCCTATATCGCACCTGAGCAGGCGTTGGACCTAGCAGTCGACGAACGGACGGATCTGTATAGCACGGGATCCGTGTTCTACGAAATGTTGACGGGACGGCCTCCATACAAAGCAAGCTCCGTGCAGGCGATTCTTTACCAACACGTCAATCTCCCAGTACCTATATTGCCCGTGGGCCTCGAGCGCTTTCAACCTATCCTGAATCGCATGATGGCCAAATCGGCCGCAGCACGATTTGACAGTGCCGACGAGGTTATTGAATATTTAATTTCATCAGGTTTGATCGGAAATCTATGATGATAGAAGCACCCACAACCATGCCACCGGCAAAACCACAATACACCGTCGATGTTCACGGCTTCAGCCAGACTGAACGGATTATCTTGAAAAGTATTTTCAGTTTATCCGCGCGTCGCGCACCTAAATTTGTCGAGTTTATGCAGACGATGAGTTCGGCACCGGATGTTTTTCTCGTTGACGCTGAAGACGCGAGTGCGATAGAGAATTTTCGTAAAAAAAATATCATGAACACTCGGCCTGCGATCCTGGTCGGCGATACCGATCACGGTATCTCTTGCACAATGCTGTCACGACCACTGCAATGGACCAAGCTGTTCAAAGCATTCGATCTCGCTGTAGGTATTAAAACGCCAATCCGTATGGCCAAACCAGAGCCTGCGGCTCGTATAGCAGTGCCCTTCGCGAAAACTCAACCGATGATCGCAATACCAGCCCAGCCATCACCGGATCCCTCGATAGTCTCACCAAAAATGTCAAATACAGCAGCGCTGAAGGCAGCCTCAGCAAATCACAGCCTGACAGGCAACTTGGTACCTGTTTGCCCGCCGGATCGACCATTTAACTGGGTTCTAGTCTGCGACGACAATATTACTGTGCGTGAATTCATGCGCGTAAAACTCGCGCCATTTGGTTTCAATGTCGATTTCGCCGAGACAGGGGAGCAGGCAGTTGGACTCACCGGCATAAAGCACTACACCTGCGTTTTTCTCGATGTCGTGATGCCAGGAATCAATGGCTATCAGGTCTGCAAGCTTATCAAGTCCAAGAAAGGTGCCGCAAAAACTGCTGTAGTGATGCTCTCGAGCAAAGATTCAACTTTCGATAAGATTCGGGCAACCATGTCTGGCTGCGATACTTACCTCACAAAACCGGTCAACGAAAACCGCCTCTACGCAGTAATCAGCAAATATCTAGCAACGAATACCTGACCCCGACCGCATTATATTTAACTCAATCCAATTACAAGGAAAAGCAACCATGACAATCAAGAAAGTTCTTTGCGTCGACGATTCACATACTGATCTTGTCAATATTAAAAAAATCGTAATGGGCACAGGCCGCTTTGTCGTCACCGCCACTAACGGCAAGGAAGCGATCGAGATGACCAAATCCGAGAAGCCGGATTTGATCTTCATGGACATCAACATGCCGGATATGGATGGTTTTGCCGCGACCCGCGCTTTGAAAAAAAATCCCATGACCAAAGATATTCCTGTCGTATTCGTTACCAGCAAGGATCAGAAAGCAGACAAGATGTGGGGGCAAATGCAGGGGGGTAGCGGATATGTCGTTAAACCTTATACATCCGATGATATCGTCAGGCTCGTCAACACATTATGACGCCCTATACCCAAGATTAAATACCTTCTTACTGATCCATTCTGTACGAGATAGCCATGCAAAACGAAACCAACTCTGCTGATTCGCTGCTAGCGCCGAGCGTGGCACTGCACCCTGCACGCACGGCAGGAGCACTCATGAACATCAGACTCAATCGACGGCACGGAACACCTCTCACCACAGTTCAGGAATGGATAGGCTTTGAAGTCGAAAACATTAAGTTTCTGGTGCCACACTCGCACGTAAACGAAATTTCAGAAATGCCACCTGTCTTTCGCCTTCCAAACACTGGCCGCTGGTTACTCGGTCTGGTAAACCTTCACGGCAATATTGTGCCGGTATTTGACCTAGCGTCACTCGTCAGCGGCACTTGCGACACAAAATCGAAAACAATGCTCCTGGTCCTTGGTCGCGGGGATGCGATCGCCGCCATTGTTACTAACGGTATTCCGAACCGCAAGCGTTTCAGTGCCTCAGATCGAGCTCCTCTTCCAGCCTTCCCAGAGGCAATCCGCGACTACATATCGAACGCCTATGCAGATGATATCCAGGTATGGCTGGAGCTCGACTACGTCCGCTTCTTCGAAATGATGGCGCGCAAAATCTCAAGCTGACGTACGCGTCCCCAACTTACGACCCGACTGGAGAAACATAATGAACAACAAGCTGAATATTACCTTCCTTACCCGGATGAAGCTGTGGCAGAAATTCCTGCTCCTGGGCGTCGTCGCGCTACCTGCAGCCGGAGTGCCCGCCTACTTATTCTTGGCGCAGACCAGCGCCGCCATTCAGACCGCCAGGCTCGAGGCTAGCGGAATTGACCCCGCAGCAAAACTGCTTAAGGTGATTCAGAATACACAACAGCATCGCGGCTTGGCCGCCGCTTTCATCGGAGGAAATACCTCCATAGCTGCAGATCGCGCCGCTATGGAAGCGGAAGTTGCCCGGGCAATCGGTACCTTCGATCCCTACATGAAAAATAGCAACGATGCCAAACAGGTTGAGCAATGGAACAAGGTAAAGACCGATTGGACACGAATCGCGGCTGAGACTGCGAGCCAGCGCGCAGACGCGCGCAAATCGTTTGCTGACCACTCGTCACTGGTCACTAGCGAACTGGCCCTGCTTGATCTTCTTATGGATTATTACAAACTCTCATTCGAATCAGATGCTGCGACGCACTTCCTGATTCGGGCCACACTAGCAGATCTACCTCGAGTAGCTGAAACACTAGGACAGATGCGTGCTTTCGGGGCCGCCCGGCTCGCGGAAGCCGAGCGCTTAGCCATCGCTCAAAAATATGGTACCGAACTAGACAAAGAAGCGCTCACCTTGACCGACCGTGCGACCATGGCAACTCTAATCTCGGCCTTGACCACCAAAACCAATCAAGCGACCAATCAGTTAGGTAAAGCACAGTCCGAAGAGGCGCGAATTAAAGATAAAATTGCAAGCAGAGATCAAGTCGCTGAAGAACAGATCAAGCACCTTGCCGATTTGGCCACCGCAGAAATCAGCAATGCGCAGCGGCTTCAGTTCAGCTCTGCGGAGTATATCAAGCAGTTCACTGCCAGCATCAACGATCAATTCACGTTGATTGATATCGCGATGGTGGCGCTGAATGACGAGTTGCAGCTCAAAGTTGCAAATCTGCTCAAACGTTCATTAACGTTGTCTGGCGTGGTTCTCGCCTTCATCATATTTGCAGCTCTTCTCGCCTTGCTGATCACACGAAATGTCACCGACACAGTGCGTTTATTGCAACTATCGGTTGAAAAAGTGCGTGGCGGAGATAATTCAGCACTAGACTCGATCCAAGCGAAAGACGAGGTCGGCGATTTGGGACGGACGGTTAATAAACTGCTAGAAGAACGCATGTCAGCGCAACGCAAAGCTGAGGCTGAAACCGAAGCGCTCAACGACTCGGTCATCTCGCTCCTGCAAACAATGCAGAAGCTCTCGGAGAAGAATCTCACTGCCAAGGCGCCTGTTACACAAGACATCGTGGGTACGGTGTCTGATGCAGTAAATCAGCACACTGAAGAGACAAGTAAAGTGCTTTATCGAGTAATGCAAATCGCCAGCCAAGTGGAAAGTTCCTCAGTAAAATTGAAAGGGCAGGCCGATCAAGTCCAAGCGACAGCTGCAATTGAGCGAAGAGGCGTCGAGGAAATGATTCGCGAACTGGCCACTTCAACCGAAGCCATGAATAATGTGGCACAGCTCACCGCGAAATCCAACATTGCGTCCGGCGATGCTACCCGTTCAACCCTCTCTGCGCTTAATGCCGTGACCGGAACAATGAATGGCATGAACTCAATCCGTGAAATGATTGCCGAGACCGAAAAACGAATTAAGCGCCTTGGCGAACGTTCGCAGGAAATTAGCGGCATCGTAAATTTGATCAATACAATCGCGGAACGCACACACGTACTTGCGTTGAACGCGAGCGTACAGGCCGCAGTCGCAGGAGATGCGGGCCGTGGTTTTGCGGTAGTAGCTGAGGAAGTGCAACGCCTGGCCGAATCATCTCGCAGCGCTACAGCACAAATTGGTACGTTAGTGAATAACATTCAAATCGAGACGAACGACACGATCAATACGGTAAATAAGACTATTTCTCAAGTTGTACAAGGAACCGAGTTCGCGGAAAAGGCTGGTGTTCAAATGTCGGAAACACAGAAGGCGACCGATAATTTGGTTGACTTAGTACTGCAGATCTCCGCCAGTCTGGAGGTACAGATAAAGAGCGCAGAAATTCTGCAAAACAGGGTCGAGGATATTGGCCGTAGTGCGGAGAAGACCGGAGAACAGATCTCAACCCAGACGACCGAAACTAATCTGCTCTCCAGATCCGCCGAGCAATTGGTGAAAACGGTGGGCGTATTCAAGCTGCCTAGCGCACATGCTCTTGGATTGTCTATCACGCCAGAACGGACGAGCGTCATGCCCAAACTCCAAGCGGTTGTTTAAGCCTGCAATGACGGCGGCACAATTGTGCCGTCGCGCTTCGACCTGAGGACGATAGATAATGCAAATGAGCGATTTCATCGAAGCGCTACTAACCGAAATCGAAGAGGTGCGCACCGATCTTGCCGGTTGGATCGCAATGATCTGTTCGGTTGCCCCCGAGGATCCCGCATTCGGCGACGCATTAGATCAATATGTTGGCCAGGTTGAACGCACGGCTTCAACCTGTGAAATGCTCGGACTGCGCGGCCTGGAATCTTGTTGCGCTCATGTACAGGAATGTTTGGTGGTCATTGTTGGGCTTAACGCGGAAGAGCGCGGCGTGGCGCAAGCCTTCTTCGATCTTTGGCCCGATCTTGTGCTCGCTTACCTCGCTGACATCACGAGCTTCGAATCCGCAGAGCACTTGGCAGAACACTTTTCCCAGCCCCCCTGCCCTGCGCCCGTGGATGCCGATGGCAACCTCGAACTCATAATCGCGCTCACCGCCGAGCCTGTGTTAGCGGCATATTTGCGCGCCGAAGCAGAGGCCGAGGAACTGGAACGTCCTCGCGTGGCGACCGATAAAGACATCTCTCTTGTCCTGCCGGCCGATGTGGATTGGGGCGTGTACGAAGCGTTGCTGCAAGAAGCGCCAACACAGGCCGCCGAGCTTTCCACTTACATCCGTAACATTGTGAACGGCGAAGCCACGGACGAGGATATGGCCGCAGCAAAGCGCATTGCACACTCGCTAAAAGGCTCGGCAAGTATCGTCGGCATCCAGGGTATTGCGACGCTCGGGCACCACACTGAAGACATCCTCGAATGGTTCGAGCAGAACCAGACACGCCCCCCGCTGGCGCTTACCAATGCACTCCTCGATGCGGCAGCTTGCCTGGAACAAATGATAGGCTCCCTCCTCGGGATCGAGGATGCCCCTACACAGACTCAGGCGAAGGAAATATTACAGTCTGTTCTCGATTGGGCGAGCCGGATTCACTCTGGAACTATTGAGAGTGAAATCGATGCCACCCCGCCTTCGCTTGCTGGTCCCGACACCTCGCTCCCAGCGCCAACTGAAATCACTGGCCTCGATGCAACATGTGTGATTCAATCAAAAACCACCGATCTCAACACGACACCTCCGATCCAAGCTGAAAATGCAGATCTCGACGCGTCGCTCCCAGCACCAACTGAAATCACTGATCTCGAAGCAACGTCTGCAATTCAAACAGAAACCACCGATCTCAAGACGACGCTTCCGCCTTTGACTGAAGCTTCCCATCTCAACGCAACGCCTCAAGTACAGACTAAAACCTTCAAGGAAGAAGAAACTAGCATCAGTAATGTGACCAGCCAGATTCCTGTCGCTCCAATGATACGTGTCCCGGTTGCGACCATGGATGAACTCTTTCGTCTATCCGGCGAGCTATCTGTGAAGATTGGGCAACTTACCGAGCAAGTGAAGCAGACCCAGCAAAGCACCAACGGCTTATTGCGTCAGAACCTCAAGGTACAGCAGCGTATTTTTGATCTTGAGAGCTTGATTGACATCCGCGGCTTCACGGGTCTGCGCGACAATAAAATCTCTCACGGTGATCAAATATTCGATGCACTGGAAATGGAACAGTATACTGAGCTTCAAAGCAACACCCATGCGCTGACAGAAGAAATCGCCGACACACGAGAATTCAGTATGCGCATTGAGGATAACGTGGCGCAGATGGGTGCCGTACTTCAGCAAACGCAGCGTATACAGCGGGAACTTCAGTACATGGCCATGACCACTCGTATGAGCCCAGTGGGAAACCTCTCCCCACGCCTACACCGCAACATCCTGCAAACTTCGCAACAAACAGAAAAAAAAGCAAAGCTGGTAATCGAAGGGGAAGACATCCTGATCGACGGAGATATGCTAAACAACCTCGTCGACCCGTTACTTCATATCCTGCGAAACGCCATTGATCATGGCATTGAAACACCCGATGAGCGTACACGCGTCGGAAAGCCGGAAGTGTCCACCATTCATCTTGTGTTCTCCCGGCGCGGCCAAACGGTCACTGTGCGTTGCCGAGACGACGGTCGCGGACTCAACTACGGCGCGATCCTGAACAAAGCGATCGAGCGCGGCCTGATTAAGTCAGGTCAGGATGTCTCAGAGGAAGAGCTGTCACGTTTCATCCTGCTTCCCGATTTTTCAACCCGAGAGCGCACGAATGAAATATCAGGACGTGGCGTCGGACTCGATGTAGTGCGTGACCGACTTATTGCTATGAAGGGAATGATCGAAATACGATCCGAATTCGGGAAAGGCTGCGAGTTTTTACTTCGCTTCCAGGCCTCGCTCGTTGTCCAGCACGCGTTACTCATAGAATCCTCCAGCCAGATTTTTGCGGTACCAAGCTCCGCGCTGGACCAAGCGTTACCACCCGCCACAGGAGAATTCGTATCATTAGGCAGCGAAATAAACCTGCGCTATCTAAAACGCACCTATCCGGTAAAGGCTCTGAGTGCGCTGATCGGCTATGATAGCGGCGTGATGACGTCAGCAATCATGAGTTCGAAGTCCGTATTACTTGTTCACGTCGACCTTGATATTCATGCAGTGCTAGTCGACCGCATCGTTGACGGTCGAGACCTGATCCTCAAGGATCCGGGCCGGTATATAAAGAAGATTAACGGCGTTGGCGGCATCGCGATTCTGGGTGATGGCACCGTCGCTCCGCTGCTCGATTTAGCCGAATTGCTGCGTCTTCCCATGCCGCAATTGATCGAAACCGCGACTTCCATTACCTCAAGCGACCCTGACGCGTCGACGCGACGCGACATTCTCGTTGTGGACGATTCCCTTAGCGTGCGCAAATCGCTAGTACAACTCGTAAGCGATGCAGGATATAACGTGAAAGCAGCGAAAGATGGATTAGAAGCGATCGCGCTCCTCAAGGATTTCATGCCCAGAGTAATACTCACTGATCTTGAAATGCCTAATATGAACGGGCTCGAATTCACCTCACACCTGCGCGCGCGCACCGACACTCGCGAACTGCCGGTAATTATGATCACCTCTCGCTCCATGGATAAACATCGTAAACAGGCGGAGCTCGCAGGGGTTAGCGTGTACATGACCAAACCCTACACCGACACCGACCTTCTCAGGCACATCCACAGCGCGATCGGCGGAGCGCAATGAACGCCGCAGCAGCCGGGTACGCGTTGATTTGTTTTGACGGCCTGAATCTGCTCATCGACCAACACGCGATTGTCTCCCTCGAGAATATGACCATATTACGAGATGGAGATGATGAAGTGAAAGCGAACGAGGTCATTGAAGGGGATGCTTGCGAAGTGCATTCTCTGACTTCACACTTGGTCGTGGCTAACAAGATCGATACACGGTGCAGCTACATTGTCGTACTACAGGCAGATGAGCACCGCTTCGGCATTACTGTGGACTCGGTACAATCGTTCCCCATTCAAGACTCAAAACTGCATTCTTTACCCGCATGCATGAGCACTTCCAAATCACCGATCAAAGCTTACATACAGATAGAGGAGCGTATCGCATTCTGTTGCGATGTCAGCACATTGTGGTGCTGCATCAAATCCTCGGAGAACAGGCATGAATACAAGGGATAACGCCGTTTTGTTCGAGTTTTCGAGTGGCCGCCACGCAGCAATCGGTCTGCACGAAGTCGCTGAACTCGTACTGTCACCAAGGCTTGTACCTGTACCGCTGGCTCCAGATTACTGTCATTCGCTTTGTATTTGGCAGGATCGCGCCATTCCATTCGTGGAGCTGGCACCGCTCATCGGCCAACGCTCTCCAGATAAAATTCGTCTTGCGCTGGTTGTCAACTACTTTGCCCGGTCAAACGGAGAGCAACGATGGGGCGCCCTCGGGCTATCCACCTATTTCCGCATGGTGAACGTCAGGGACGATGCAGCATGTCTACTACCCCAAGATTCACTCGCATGGGCATCTATCGCCCACTCCTGTTTCCAGCTGGCCAACGAAAATGTTCCCATCCTGAATCTGGACGCCCTGTTTGAGCAACGCCTGGAGTTGATCTCATAACCAACTTTTTTGTTACTTGTATAAGGGCGCTTCCACACCTAACACCTGAGAAAAAAAGCCCAGAAAGTGTTTTCTTTGATGAAGAAACGTCGACGACTGAGGGACGCAGATACTGATTGGGAATGAAGTTCCGAAAGCATTCTCCTAGCAGCCTGCATTACCCTTCTCAACGGCATAGGCCGTTCCGCCAATGTTCACACGCCCGTTGCGCTGAAGGTAGATGGGAAAGGCACCCTGCTCTCCGCCGTCAGTCTGGTAAACCAACATGGTTTGAAAACCTTGTTGCTGGACATCCCATTGACCGGAAATACGGTTATTGGAGGCGCCACCAGCAGTACCAGGCACATACCAACTGCCCTCTTTAGAGTAGTGGTAGCGCCCGTCGCTGCAAAAACGGATCACTGTCAAGGTGCTGTTATTACTAATGACCGAACCGTCGTAAGCGGTGAGCTTGGCACCGGTCAGGCCCTGATACCACTGATCCAAGATCGATGGGGCTGCAGCTTGGGTACCCAGGCTTGATAGGGCCAAGGCAAGCGCAACATATTTAGACAATTTCATAAGGTTTCCTCCAAGCAAGCAGTAGAGGTGAGAGGCACTTTTCGGTGGTTAGCGTCATCCCGACCCTACTAAAAATAGGCTATATCGTAGTTATCTATTGATTCTTGGTAACCATTTTATTATGAAGGATTTTTCGTTTATCACAAGCACGACTAACCATATGATTAATAGCTGTTTAGTCAATTCTAAAGTAACAGCTCAGCATGAGGCAGGCTGAAGTGGATTACCCATGAAGGCGTGGCGAAGCAATTCGAACATGTTGTGACCCTGCTTATGCATGGTATCAAGGTAAGAACGGATGATGCAAAAGTCCTCCGCCCCGTTGAGGGTGCGGAAGCAGCTGGAGATTTTTTGGTTCCCTTTAGGCATTCGGATCGCGCGTTTACCAAGATTATTTGTGAAAGGTACGCGAAGGTCAGCCACATAGCGCAACACCTCGTCCGCATGTTCACGAATTCGACGCAGCAATGCGGGGTTTGTTTAATGCGCCCGCGCCGCACCTCTACTCGTTTTGCTTCTGGATTGATTGCACTACCTTCGTTCAGGACGGCGTGGTAACGCGCAATATGCCGGGTCTATCCTTGAGTCAGCGCGGTTGTGACAGGTCGTACCACCGCGGAGGTGTCACGAGCAGAGATTAAAATGTCGATCATGCGTTGCGGCCAAGTCTGGCCAGTGCTCTCGTGTAGAAAAACAAGTTCGCGCAACAGGTGGACATTGCACAGCACGTGCACGCATTCGAGTTTCCAGTATGGCTTTAAACAGTCATGCAGGAGAGTAATAATCCGCTTGAGTAAAATTCCAACCGCTTCGATTGCCTCCGTCTCGCGCTTGGCATGTACCACCGGCGCTTCGATCAGTGCCTGTGCGATGCTCTTATCTGCTGGTCGCAACACCTGACCGGCTTCTTCAATCCACGCCAACAGCGTGGCTGGTGAAACTTCCAGCCCATACAGATCGTCGATTAGTTGCGCGCTTCGCGCGAGAGGCAACAGTTGGTCACGTCAGCTGAACCGCCAGCGTGCGAATATTCGGTCCATGTTGCACCGCCTCGCTCACGCCATCGGGAAAGTGACTCTCGTGCAGTTTGCCGCACCCGCATTGCAGTCGCAGGGAGCGATGTTCAATTGCTTCGTAACGCACTACTGGAATATCGAACACTTGCCGACGCTCCGCAATCTGTGCGCAGGGCAGAGGCAAGGTCTCCCCACATCCATCGCAATGCTCCGGTAAACCATGCTAAATCACCTTGAATCAATCTAAATCTGCTAAGTATCGGCAGTTAAATCAGTGGCTTTTTGGAAGCTATCAAGCGGCCTCCCCTCTTATTCAATTGGGCGGTCGCTCGCCACAGGAGGCGGGCAATCTTTTCCTTTGATGCCAACCAAGCAAGAGATAATTACCGCCGAAACCTCTGTTGATTCTGTGTTCGTACAATTTGGAAGTTTATGCCATGCACCAGAGACTCCAGCAACCGAGGTCGTGCCATTTCCGGGTAATCACAAATGTGTTGTGGTATTCCTTACGGTGGTGCCTAAAGGTACCACTGATTTGGGTTTTGATTGCCAGGTTGCATCGCCTTTTTTTATCGTCAATTTTAATTATTTTCCATTAACAGGTTTCGCCGCAATTTGCGGCAAGTGCCAAATATCGCGGTTGTAATCCAATATGGTACGGTCGCTGGAAAACTTGCCGCTGGTCGCCGTGTTAATAATGCTCATGCGTGTCCACCCCTCCGTGTCACGGTAAGCCGTTGCTACTTTCTGCTGCGCATCGATATAGCTGCGGAAATCCGCCGCTGTCAGCCACGGGTCGCCAGGGCTAGTGATGGATTGAATAATCAGATCGAAAATGCCTGGCTCGAACAAGTTGAAGTGGCCACTTTCAAGCAGGTGCATCACCTGGCGTAGATCATCATCCGTAGCGACAATTGTGCTTGGATCATAATGCCCTCTGGTTGCTTCCACTTCCTCGGCAGTGAGGCCAAACAGAAAGAAGTTTTCATCTCCCGCCTCTTCGCGAATTTCGATGTTAGCGCCATCCAGCGTACCTACTGTCAACGCACCGTTCATCATGAACTTCATGTTGCCCGTCCCAGAGGCTTCCTTGCCTGCGGTGGATATCTGCACTGATAAGTCGGTCCCGGCACAGATGACTTCCATCGCCGATACTCGATAGTTCGGCAGGAAGGCCAATTTCAACAAGCCAGCCGCATCCGGATCGTTGTTAACCATCTGAGCCACTGCGTTAACCAATTTGATGGTGCGCTTGGCCATCATGTAGCCGGGCGCAGCCTTGCCGCCAATAAGCACGCAACGCGGTGTCCAATCTAACGTATCGCCACGTTTGATGCGGTCATACAGATGAATGACATGCAGAACGTTGAGCAACTGCCGCTTGTACTCATGAATGCGTTTCACCTGCACGTCGAACAGGGCGTTCGCGTCAAAAATAATGCCGCAATCGCGTTGCACCATCTCTGCCAGACGCACCTTGTTGGCTTGCTTGATTTCTCGCCACTCTGCGCGGAATGCTGCATTGTCGGCATGTGGCACCAACTCTCTCAATCTGGACATTTCAGTAATCCAGTCGGCTCCAATGGTGCGCGTAATCAAATTGCTCAGGGCTGGATTGCTCGACACTAACCAACGACGGGAAGTCACGCCATTGGTTTTGTTGTTGAACTTTTCCGGCCACAGCTCATAGAAATCACGGAACAAATGCTGAGTCAACAAACGCGAGTGCAATTCCGCCACACCGTTCACTGACACGCTTGCCACCACGGCCATATAGGCCATACGGATATGCTGATCTTGCCCTTCTTCGATAATCGACATGCGCCGTTGCCGCTCGATGTTTCCGGGCCAGCGCTGCGCCACCATCGCGATAAAACGGGCGTTGATTTCGTGAATAATCTCCAACAATCTCGGCAACAAGCGTCCGAACAAGTTGACCTGCCAACGCTCCAGCGCCTCCGGCAGCAAGGTGTGGTTGGTATAAGCGACCGTCCGGGTGGTGATGCTCCAGGCTGCATTCCAATCCAGGCCATATTCGTCCATCAGCAGACGCATCAGTTCCGGCACCGCGCACGTGGGATGGGTGTCGTTCAACTGAAAGAAATTTTTGTCGGCAAACCCGCTGAAATTATTGCCGTGTTTTTTCACCCATGAACGTAGCACATCTTGCAAGCTGGACGAGGCCAGAAAATATTGTTGGCGCAGACGCAGCTCCTTGCCGTTCTCGCTGGCATCATTTGGATACAGCACCATAGTGATGTGCTCGGCGGTATTTTTTGCTTCAACCGCATCGGCATAGCTACCTTTATTAAACTCGTCCAGATCGAACTCTTCAGTAGCGGTGGATTTCCACAAGCGTAGCGTGTTGACCGTGCCATTTCGATAACCGGGAACTGGAACATCGAAAGGCACCGCCATCACATCATTGGTAAATTTCCAATAGACACGCATCGTTCCATCAGGCTGCTTGTGATGCTCGGTTTTGCCACCAAACTTGACCAACACGCTATGTTCCGGGCGCTCAATTTCCCAAGGATTGCCGTTACGCAACCAGTGATCCGGCTCTTCCAGTTGGTAGCCATTGTCGATTTTCTGGCGGAACATTCCATATTCGTAGCGAAGGCCATAACCTCTCACTGGCAATTGCAAGGTGGCGCAACTATCCAGAAAACACGCGGCCAGTCGACCTAAACCTCCATTTCCCAGACCGGCATCGTGTTCCTGATCGATAATTTCCTCCAGCACCAAACCCAGCTTCTTCAGCGTACCGGAGATTGACGGCTCTACTTCAAGATTCAGCATGGCATTGCCCAGCGCCCTGCCCATCAGAAACTCCAGAGACATGTAGTAAGTGCGTTTGCAGTTCTGTTCGTCATAAGCTTGTTGAGTCTTTTTCCAGCGCTCAACCAGCCGATCCCGCAGCGCAAACGAGAGTGATGTATAGACGTAATACGCCGACTCACTCAACTTGTCCCGACCCAGCGTATGACTGAAATAACGGCGAAAATCTTTGACTATGCTTCCGGCATCCATACCCAAGACGGGCAGTTCTGCAATTTTTGGCAAAGGTTTGCTGGTAATAGGCGGCTTGCTCTTAATAATATTTCTCCTGATTGGGCAATCGGCAAAGTTGTACGAACAGTCATATGGTGATGCCTGCATGATTAACATGAGCCGTAAAAATAACTACTGAACCCTGCTATTTTACGCAATTTCGCATATGCTCGCTCTCTCTTAAGAAACACCACTTAAGATACACGTCCCAGCCAACTGATTAAAAAAGCAACGGGGCAATTAGCTGCATCAGTACTTATACGCAAGAATATCGAATTGACGAATTAGGGTGAAGATGTCTGTAACTTTATTATTAATCAAGTAACTTGACCCATTATTTCACTGATCGGTATACTCTTCACCTTTGGTAAGCATGGTGTAATACAAGGCACACCAACTCGTTTGCCACATTCAGAGTGCGGCGCGATTTGCGACACAGGGTCGATTACTACGCTTCCCTCTGCTCCAGAGTAATGATATTAATGACGTGACTACGGAACCTGTTGCACGATTGCCCGAGCTTCCGAAGCCCATATTTTAAGAGCCTCAACTGTTTTTACATCCGCCAATAACAACTGTTTATCAGTGACCACCTGCTTCAAGTTTTGAGTTGATACCTGCGCAGGAGCTAATCGAGATTTGACTGATAAGGACTCTTCTGTTCCGTCATTAAGTCCCGTTTTGATGCCATTCTTTGTCGATATCCTGAGAGCATGCATTTCTTGGTCGGCGCTAAAATTCCCACTTGAAGATAATTGTACAGCCGCGATACCATCACCCCTATCGCCTGAATATTTTAGGACATAGAACGACGAGCCTACCACTTCCACTAGATCGCCACATACCACCATCCCAACAAACTCTCCGGAAATCAGAAACTCACAAAAAAAATCCAATTCTGCCGTCGTAACAACGCCATTACCTATAGAGGTTGATAATCCAGTGTTTACGGTCAAATTTCGCATCTGTGAAAGCGGAGTTTGGTCTTGTATTCTCGTGAACAACCATGTCCCAAGCAATCCATCATGCCCGTCGAAATATCCAAATTGCCTCTTTGAAATGGCTCTTTGTGGCTCACTGGGCAACGAAATGATGCCGTGCTTCCCGCTTGAAAAACTAATTGTAACTATGCCAGCGGGGACTAATAAAGACGCGGTTTGATGTGGCCCACCTAACGATGTACCTCCACGCAAATCAAGAAGAGAGGCTGTGAAGGTATTATTTACAATTGGGCCAGCCGCGAAATAAAATACGCTACTGCCATCTGCTCGGTATCCGAAATATGTAAAAACGACTGTTCCGTTTTCTGCCTCAATCTGGAACCCTCTGCCGGGAAGTCCATTATCCTCAGAATCAACCCCCCACATTCCGGCAGCTGGCATGAATGCCCAAGCGGGAGAACATATTAAAAAACACAGAAATGCCACTATGATTATAGGATTTAACATTTTTTGTCTCTCAAAGTTATACCGCGGATTCAAGTTCGAAGTGCAACAGCCGGAGGTTGCTTGGTGTAGCGTAATTCCACCCCGAAGAATACCTCATGCGGGGTTCTAAATCCGAGTACTTTTCGAGGTCGGTGGTTGATCCGCTCTACCGCCTCCTGCACTTGTTCCTCGGTGATGTCTG
>Ga0209344_10001030_pt1 | contig 40274 bp, 39 predicted proteins | sample Cruoilmetagenom6_FD_187293 | JGI IMG/M metagenome (GOLD analysis project Ga0209344, IMG submission 187293) | Oil polluted marine microbial communities from Coal Oil Point, Santa Barbara, California, USA - Santa Barbara Oil Seep Sample 6 (SPAdes)... | ecosystem: Environmental > Aquatic > Marine... | reverse complement strand
CCTATGATTCTCACTTTATTACCTACTGCCTTCTACCTAATTATTCAGGAATTAAATACCAAAAAGGTTTCATTTTGGCTTTGTAAATAAAGGCATAATGAAGCATTAGTTTTAGCCAATGGCCTGCCAAACCTATCTCTCCAAAAGTTTTACCTAATTTTCTACCCATAGTATCTGGATATTTTTTGTAATCCGGAACAATTGGAAATGTGGTTATACTTATACCGCTGCCTTTCGTTATCCCAAAGCCTGCCGAAGCAATACAAGCCGCCCCCATATTGCCCATAGAGCCTTTGTGATGAAGGGATTCCTTTTGGTTTTTTATGCTGTCAATAATATTATCGGCTACTAATTTGGCAGTAATTCCAGACGGCATACCCGTTCTTGGAGGCGATGGAAATATATCTGTTCCGTTAGGGCTTTTACGGGGTTTTGAAATGCTGTGTGGTGGCGCAAAAGCAATCCCCGGTGCAAAAATATTGTTATAACTTGGGTTTTGATAAGTTTCCGGCCAATCCTGTACGGTCCACTCTTCATAAGGTTTTGGGGTATAATCTGCATCCACAAGCATAAACCCTTTAAAAAGTTTGTCGGCAATATCTTGATTGTTTTTATCGAAAGCCTTAAAACCGTGGCCAGAGAAGGACGGAATCAGCATCGCAAAATCATATTCAATGGTTTTATGCTCTCCGTTTAAAGTTTCATAATGGGCAAGTCCGTCTTCAATTTTATTCACGCCTGCACCAAGTATCCAACCTATATTTCGATCTTCAAAAACCATCTCGACCATTTCGTGCGATTTCATAATGTTGCTGCCATAGCTCAACAGCATTCCATCCATTCCAAAATCACCCAATTCATATTCGTTGGAAATCCACGTTATTTTTGCCTTGTCGCGTACGTTCTGCCGACGAAGCTCCTGTTCCACATTCAATATATATTCAAAAGCTGCGCCTTGGCAAGTTGCTTTGGCGTGACCTGTGCCAATTACAATTTTCACTTCCTTGCCTTTCTTCATTGCGGCAATTAAAGTTTGTAAACCTTCATTAGCGTGGTCTGCGTGGGTATAGGTGCAAACCGAATATGCTTTATTAGTGCCTGGATTTAGACCTTCGGTAGCTTCAAAATTAAGTTTGGGACCTGTGGCGTTTATGAGGTAATCATAGGTTATTTTCTCAGTTTCACCCCTTTTTTCTGCCGAAACATATTCTGCCATTACAAATGGCTTTTCAGATTCATTATCGCCTTCGGGATAAAAGGAGGTTACTTTGGCTTGTTTAAAACCGATGCCTTTCTTTTTATACAATGGGGCAAGCGGAAAAAGGATTTCCTTGGATTTCATTCGACCGATGCCAACCCAGATGTTTGATGGAATCCACTGATAATTGCTATTGGGCGAAACCACTACTACTTCGTGGGTCTTGTCCAGTTTCCTGCGAAGGTGTGAGGCGGCTACGTGACCCGATATTCCTGCACCCAATATTACGATTTTTGACATCTCTAGAAAGTTTTAAAGGTCTAAATTACATCAAAGAACAAAATCTTAAAATGATATTAATCATATAAAAATGATGTAATTAGACTTTTCAAAATTGATTTTATTTAATCGGTAAAACAGTAACTTTTGTTACAAAGCAGAAATATTTTTAGTGAAATATTCCTTTCGTCATTCAGAAATTATAACTTCGTACCTACCCTCTTAAATTATGATAGTCCACGACTTTAGCAACGAAAATTCGGTTCTTAACCAATTTATTTTGGAAATGCGTGATGTTTCCATTCAAAAAGATTCCATGCGCTTTCGGAAGAATATTGAGCGCATCGGGGAAATCCTCAGTTATGAAATGAGCAAAACATTGCAGTATAAAACTGAAGTTGTAAAAACTCCCTTAGGGGAAAAGCAAATGAAAGTACCCGAAACTGATGTGGTTGTCTGTTCCATTTTAAGAGCGGCACTACCGCTTCATACTGGGGTTATCAGTTTTTTCGACAAAGCTGAAAATGCTTATATTTCGGCATATAGACACCACGCTGATGGTCGTGACGATTTTGAAGTAATTGTAAATTATTTGGCGTCCCCTTCCATTGAAAATAAAACCTTGATTTTGACTGACCCAATGTTGGCAACGGGAAGAACTTTGGAAAATGTGCACAAAGCTTTTAAAACCCACGGTATGCCAAAGCAAATTCATATACTTTCAATCATCGGCGCCAAACCCGGAATAGAATATATTCAGGATAAGTTTCCTGAAAATACACATCTTTGGATAGCAGCCGTAGATGAAAAGTTAAACAGCCGTGGCTATATACTTCCGGGACTGGGCGATGCTGGCGATTTGGCCTTTGGTGTAAAACTGTGATTATTTAAAATCCTGAATATCGTCACTTAAATCAAAAACTTTTTCTGTATTTAGCTCCTTTTCAAGAATACTGGTACCTGCAGCGCTGCGATAGCCACCTGCACAGTGTACCACGATGGGCTTATCTGTAGGAATTTCATTAGTTTTTTCACGCAATTGGTGTAAGGGAATGGCAATGGCTCTGTCAAAGAATTTACCTTCGGAAAGCTCACTCTCATTACGGATATCAACAATGGTGTACTTTTCTGTATTCTCTTTGAAATCTTCCAAATTGAAAGTTTCCGATTTTTCAAAACCTTCATCTCCGAGTGTAAATACGGATTTCACATTTGTATCGTAACCAATCTTAGCGGTGCGGTGAAGGATATTTTCAGCATTTTCAATAGAATCAACAACCAAATGGAATTTCTCATCCGGTCTTACAATAGACCCCAACCAAGTTTCAAACTTCGAAGTTTCTGAAATGGCCATAATATTTATACTTCCGGGCAAGTGGTTCTTCTTAAAGTCTTCCTCATCGCGAATATCAATGATCAGGGTATCTTTGTCTGCTTTTTCTACTTCCAACTCAAACGGAATACCGCCCAATGAGGTACGCAGATTTTTTGCGCCATTTTTATTTACATCTACACTATACCCAAAATAGTGGGGAATGAAAGGTTGGGAATCCAACAGATTGTTTACAAATTGTTCTTCGGTTTGTTTTTTGAAGGCCCAATTGCCAATACGTTCGTTGCCCAACGTACTGGACGAAGCGTCCTCACTCATTCCTTTTCCGCAGAGGGAGCCGGCGCCATGGGCGGGATAAACGTAGGCTGTGTCTGGCAAATCGGTAAACTTATTTTGTATGGTATCATACATCATTTTTGCCAATTCCTCGCGTTTGGCTTTCATATGTCCTGCCTTTTCCCGCAAATCAGGACGGCCAACGTCTCCCACAAAAAGGGTATCTCCGGTAAAAAGAGCTGTTTTATTTTCTTCGGTGGCCACTATCGTTACACTGTCCGGTGAATGACCCGGCGTGTTTATAGCCCTAAAGGCGGTATTACCCATTTTCACCTCATCGCCATCATCAAAAGCTTGGTGGGGATAATCAGCACCCGTTTTCTCACTACAATATAATGTTGCACCTGTTTCATTATGAATTTGAAGGTGTGAACTCACAAAATCCGCATGCGGATGCGTTTCAAAAACGGCAACTATCTTGGCATCGTTTTCTTCGGCATATTTATAATATTGCATTGGGTTTCTTTCGGGATCTACCAAAGCCATTTTCCCATCGCTGATAATGGCGTATGAAAAATGTGATAGCGGCTCGTATTCAAATTGTTTAATTTTCATAATTCATTTTTTTTTAAATATAATAAAATCAGCCCAAAAATATATATCTCTAGACTGATTTTATAAGTTGATTAAATATTTTTCTTCGCCAAATACCAATCTACTTTTTCCAGGGAATCATCTGCTAATCTTTCGTTAAGCTCATCCAATGTTTTTGGAGGCCCTACAATTACTTTATCTCCTTTCTTCCAATCCAAAGGCATTGCCACGCCATACTTATCTGATGTTTGAAGGGCTTCCAAGGCGCGTAAAATTTCATCCATATTTCTACCTACATTTAATGGGTAATACATTACAAGACGGATTTTCTTGCTGGGATCTATAAAGAATACAGCGCGTACTGCGGCGGTTTCACTTTCATTAGGTTGAAGCATTCCATATAGTTTCGAAACCTTCATATCTATGTCTGCGATAATGGGGAAGTCAAAATAAACACCTGTGTTTTCCCTAACATTTTGAACCCAACCCAAATGTGCGTGTATGCTGTCTATACTCAGGCCTAAAAGCTCTGTGTTCAGTGCATCAAACTCTCCTTTTCGTTGTGCGAAACCACTCATTTCGGTGGTGCATACAGGTGTAAAGTCGGCCGGATGCGAGAACATCACAATCCATTTGTCTTTGGCAAAGTCTGAGAACTTTATTTTTCCTTTTGTAGTAACGGCTTCAAAATCTGGAGCCATATCGCCAATTCTTGGCATTGTATTTACTTGTTGTAATTCTGAATTTGTTTCCATAATAATTAATTTTAACTATTGCTTTTAAATTTTAGATAAAATTAAATTATTACCCAGAGTTCTACAGTAACATAGGTTACATACTATCCTTTTACTATAAATTCCATATAGAAAATAAATATGGCCATTACAAAAATGAAATATCCAAATGCTTTTTTCAACTTACTGCCATCTATAAAGTTGCTTATATAGCTGCCAAGGAAAATTCCTATAAAAGATATGACTGTAAAGCGCATTAAAAAAGCCCAATCTATTGTCATGGTTAGCGCATCACCTAGGAAAAAACCAATCAACGATTTAATTGCTATAATAATTAAGGAGGTTCCAATTGCAACTTTCATTTCCACATTAGCAAGTATAACAAGTGCTGGAATTATTAAAAAGCCGCCACCGGCTCCAATCAATCCTGTAACAGCCCCCACTAGCAATCCTTCAAGTAGAATCAAGGGGTAATTATATTTTACTTTTGAACTTTTGGGTGTTAGATTTTCCTTCTTCCGCTTAAGCATTGAGAAAGCTGCGGGAATCATTAAAACAGCAAAAAGACCAAACATCCCCATACGCCTGGTAAACTGAAAACTGCCTATTGTAACTAATATTTCGGGCAAGGCGGGTATTACAAAATACCGAACCAGAGCAACTCCCGTGATTGCTGGAATACCAAAAACAATCGCAGTTCGCCAATCAACATACCCTTTAAAATGTTGTTTTAAGCCACCCACCAAAGAACTTGCCCCCACAATAAATAGCGAATATGCGGTAGCCGCTTTTTCATCAATTAAAAACAAATAAGCCAATACCGGAACAGCAAGGATTGAGCCGCCGCCACCGATGATACCCAAAGACAAGCCAATTAACAAGGCACCGACATATCCGAATATTTCCAATAATTCCATTTTTTTGTTTTATGGTTGAAAGAAGCTACTTTACATTAGGTTTATAGATTAAAAAACTTTATAAATAATTCATTTCCTGCCCTTTGCGGAATTGAATTATAAGCTGTTTCCAAGGTTTCTATTTTAAATTTTTCTTTAAAAAGTGTGAGATATTCTTCCCTGTTGCCTCCAAAAGGCGGTTTGTCATTATTTAAAGGAATATTGAAAAGAAGCCCTACAAGCTTCCCTTCCGATTTAAGCAGTTGTGCCATTTTATTGACATATTCTTCACGAAGTGATGGTTCCAGAGCACAGAAGAAAGTCTGCTCAAAAATAAGGTCAAAAGTATCCTCCAATTCAAAAAAGTCTGAGTGCAAAAGATTTTTCTTTGGAAATGATGGTGTGCGTTTCGCAAAATTCTTTAACGCGATAGAAGAAATGTCAACCACAAAAACATTGGAAAACCCTTTATTTAAAAGATATTCCGCTTCATAGGAATTACCGCCACCAGGGATTAATATTTTTAAATTTTTATCTGTAAGTTGATCAATGTATTCCTTTATTGGGGTGGAAACGTAGCCAACATCCCAGCCGGTTTCTCCACTTAAATATTTATGATTCCAAAAAGTTTCGTAAAAATTCATGTGTTAGTTTTCAAATCGAATGCTCCATATGCCACGTACTTCATTTTCGCTATAACCCGTAGCTTTATCTGTTGGGTATAATTCCTGAATTTTGAACAAAGTGAGAGTTTCAATTTCCTTTCCGGGTGTGCCATGACATTTTAAGCACATGGAATTGGTAATAATGGGGTAATAAAATTCTGTTTGCTTGCCCATATCTACAACAATGGGATTTACTTCGCCTCCAGCAGCAACTTGCTTTTTGAAACTTTCCAAATATTGCAATTCCGCAGCATTGGCTTTGTTTTTTGGATTTCTCGGTTTATCCGTAATGCGCTTAATGTATGCTTTATGGACGGTAGCCATGCTATCCGTTATTGGCAGAGCCTGAATGTTACAAAAGTCGAGGGCTGCAATAACCCCGTTTTTTTGAATTTGGCCCATCAGATTTTTACCCAATTCGGCCTTGGTGGTTTGGGCTATTTGCATGCCGCGTTCTTTTACAGTAGGTGGTGCATTTGCTTCTTGGTTTTTACCCATTCCTTTACCATTGCCCATTCCGCGACCCATTTTGCCTTTCATTCGTGGTCGGTCGCCGTGCATTTGTTTGTAGTGGGCATCAAACCATTCGGGCTTCTCTATTTCATTATCAAACATATAATCAGCTATTTGTTTGATGGTTTCCTCCGGATAGAATTGATAGGGCATCAAACCAAACTTCGTGACAGCGCCCGGCATTTTTGATTTTTCTTCGGAAGGATTTTTGGCCCATTCTACCATTTCAGTAATAAATTCTTCCCTTGAAGTATTTTCAGAAATATAATGCATCTTCACTGCAATCATTGGTGGGGCTATCATTGCATCTTCAGGAGTTTTTGGATTATGGCACACATAGCAGTTGTTTTCCATCAATTTCTTGCCGGGATGCTCCTGAATTATTGCGGTTTCGGTGTTTTCAGTAATAGCCAAATATTCTTTATTGGTATTGGTATTGCAGGCCGTGAAGAAACTGATCAAAAAAAGTGTGGCTAAAAATTTCATATGTTGGGTACAAAGTTGTGAACACTTCAAAAGTAAATTTATAAAACGCAATTGACAGTAACAAAAGTTACAATTCAAAACCTTTTAAAATGAAATGGTTAGGTTTTAACTTGAAAATTAAAGCGAAACTATTTTAATACTGTTTCTGTAAAGCTCAATTTTACCCATTGATTCCAGCTTTTTTAAAAGTCGTGAAACCACTACGCGCGAAGTGTGCAGCTCATAAGCAATTTCCTGATGTGTGGAATTGATCAAGGAATCATTGGTTACCTTTTGTTTGTTTTGAAGATATTTTACCAAGCGCTCATCCATATTATAAAATGCAATGCTATCAATGGTTTCAAGCATTTCGGTGAGGCGCTCGTGGTAACTTTGGAAAACAAAATTTCGCCAACTTTTATATTTGCCCGTCCATTCCTCCATTTTTTGAATGGGAATCATAATCAAGGTTGTGTCAAGCTCTGCAATAGCGCGAATTTCGCTTTTTGTCTGCCCTAAACAACAGGTTAAAGTCATTGCACAAGTATCGCCGCGTTCCAGAAAATAAAGCAAGAGTTCATCGCCGTCATCATCTTCCCTTAAAATTTTTATCGCTCCGGAAATAAGCAAGGGCATGGAACGCACGTAGTCTCCAATCTCAATGAGTTTCTCGCCTTCCTTAACCTCTTTTAAAGTACCAACTTCGTTTATTTCTTCAATAAGGGCGTCTTCAAAAATATGGTTGAAATTTTCTTTTAAATCTGTGAGCATGCAAGAAATTTTTGGTTGGTTTTTAAAGAACGAAAATACCAAATTTAAATCAGTTTTTCTTGGCTTCACTCTTTTCCTGTCGCTCCAGTTTTCTAAAATATCCGCGAAAAAGAAAATTGTGTTTTAGGGCTTCCATATTTTCATTCAGTTTCTCGGCAGCTTCTTTTATGTTAATCATTGTAGAATCGATATTCTTTACCAAAACTTCATCCTCGGCAACATAATTTAAGATTCCATTTCCAGATTTTATTTCTGTGATATATTCATCCAGGTTTTTGGTTATTTCATTAATATCATCGCTAGATTTTTCAAGGTTTGCAAAAACTCTTTTTATTTGGTTTGTGGAAACGGTATCGCTCAAAAGTACCGCTGCAGCGCTTTCGTCATAATTAACCTTGGAAATAATTGTATTGATTTGTGAAATTGCAGCGGAAGTTCCTATAGTGGTTTTTTTGAGCTCAACCACCGTCTGTCTTAAATCCTGCGCCAACAACGTATCTGTAACGAGGGCTCCAAAAGTACCTTTACCCTCAAGGATTTTATTGGTAATCTTTAGTAAATCTGCAGTCAATAAAGCGGCGTTTTCATTGGTAGTATTTAGCGTTGAGAGCATATCATCTGCGCCAATTTTACTGTATGACTGAATGGTATCTCCGGAACTTACAGGTATGGCGTTTGGAGCTTTTCCCGGAATGATATTCACAACCATACTTCCTACCAACCCATCTGACCCGATAGAGGCGATGGCATCTTTCTTAATAAACCTTGAGGTTTTGGAATCAACCTTCATTTGAATAGTGATGGTTCCTTCCTCAATCATTTCAATCTTGCTTACCGTGCCCACGTTTATCCCGGAATAGCGCACGTTGTTGCCCAAGGTTAAACCATTTACATTTCCGAAAGTTGCATAGAGCTCTATATTTCTACTGAACAAATGCTGTTGATTTCCGATGAAATAAAGTGCGGCAACAAGTAAAATTGTCCCCACCACTACAAAAACACCGACTTTTATTTTTTGTGAAGTTGATTTTCCCATAACATTAGTTTTTAAAGAATGCCTGAATTTGTGGATCATTTGAACTTGAAAGTTCTTCAAAAGTTCCTTCGGCATAATTAATTCCATCTACCAACAAAATCATCCGGTTTGAGATTACCCGCGCACAGTCCACATCGTGGGTGATGATTAGGGAAGAGGTGTGATATTTGTTTTGAATGGTTCGCATTAACTGTATAATTTCCTTGGCCGTAATGGGGTCTAATCCCGTTGTAGGCTCGTCATACATAATAATTTTTGGTTTCAGGATCAATGCCCTGGCCAAAGCCACCCTTCGCTGCATTCCACCGGAAAGTTCAGCAGGCATCAAATCTATTGCGTGCGAGAGACCCACATTCTCCAAAGCTTCCTTTACTAAAATTTCGGTGCCTTGAAAATTCTCAATTTTATCTTTATGCCGCCGCAGTGGAAATTCTAAATTTTCCCGAACCGTCATAGAATCGTATAATGCGCTGCCCTGAAATAGAAAGCCGATTTCGGTGCGAAGCAAATCCAATTCCTTTTGTCCCATTGCCGTAATATCTTGGTCTTTAATGGTAATACTGCCACTATCTGGCTGAATCAAGCCCACCAAACATTTTACCATTACCGATTTTCCCGAACCCGATTTCCCCATAATAACCAAATTTTCCCCTTCAAAAAGTTGAAGATTGAAACCTTTCAGTACATGGTTGTCTCCAAAACTTTTTTGAAGTTTTTTAATCTCCAGCACGGGTTTTATGTTTTTTTCTGAATCCATTTAAATTTCAAAAAATATATCGGTTACAAAAACGGCTATAAAATCAATTACAAAGAGCAACATTGAGATATAGACCACGGCGGAATTTGAGGCCTCTCCCACTCCAACAGTTCCCTTGGAGCAATAATAACCCTTATAACACCCCACCAACCCAATAGCAAAGCCAAAGAATACGGATTTAATAGTCGCCGGTATTATATCACTAAATTTTAGGGCATTAAAAACTTGATTAAAATAAAGTAAGTATGAAACATCGCCTTTTAAATTTTCAACAATGGCCGAGCCCAAAAGCGCTATGGCATCACCCATAATTATTAATAGCGGCAACATTAAAGTAGTGGCAACCACACGGGTTACCACCAAAAATTTAAAAGGATTAGTGCCTGAAACTTCCATAGCGTCTATTTGTTCGGTAACCCGCATTGAGCCTAGCTCTGCTCCAATTCCAGAACCAATTCTACCAGCACAAATAAGTGCGATTATTACAGGTCCAATTTCGCGAACAATGGAAAGGCTAACCATAGAAGCCATCCACGATTCCGCACCAAATTGCATTAAAGTTGGCCTCGACTGTAGCGTGAACACAAGCCCTAAGATAAATCCCGTAACACCCACCAATAAGAAAGAGCGGTTGCCCATATTGTAACATTGGCGAAGCAGTTCCCTAAACTTAAAAGGCGGACTGAACACTTCCCTAAAAAAGCGACCGGCAAAAAAGGTCATATCGCCAATTTCAGCGAAAAATATTTTTGTTCTGGTTAATATGGGGTTCGCTTTATTCATTTAGATACCGGAAAAAATCAAATATAGCATGGACTTAAACCATTTAAAATGACATTAATCATTTAAGTAAAAGGCTTTGTTCTTTCTTGTTTTCTGAAGAATCCAGATACCGAAGAAAACCAAGACGGGCATTTGCCAATAATTCCCAAAAAAACCAAAACCGTAGGTCGCATCTAAGGCGTCCCGTATTTCATCAAACAGAATATGATAAAAAGTGACCACAACCAAACTGCCAGATTTTCCCCATATATAAGCAAAGACCACGGCGTGCATAATGGTTGGCATAAAACTAACTCCTAAAACCACAATAGCATTTGCAATTGGCTCTCCGTTCATTTCCAATGCCATTGCACACAATACGGGAAGGTGCCAAACCCAAGTAATAAAACCATGCAACAACAAAGCTTTGCGCGGTGAATATTTGAGCAATAAGTGAGGCAACAAATAGCCGCGCCAGCTAAACTCCTCTCCCCAGGCAGGAACAATTGTAAGTATAAAACTTAAAAGAAAAAAGGGGACAAAATCAAAAAACCCTTGATTCGGTTTTGGTAAATACCATCCCAGTGTGCGTTCTAATATACTTGGAAACACCCAAAGAACAAGTGCTAAAAGAAATACATAAAAATAGTGCTTTGGTTTTCCCCAAGACCATCCAGCGTTTTTGAAACCATCCTTAAATATATATTTTCCGTAGATAAATGTTGCCACGCCAGCCATAACCATGGAAACTAAAAGTAAGGGTCTGTAGGCTTGTCCTAAAAATCCATACGCAATTTGGAAAGGCCATGAAAAAAGAATGACCATCCCGAAATATTTTATGGGCGAAAAGAGCTTTTCCATAATTTTCAATCAAAAAATACTCTATAAACCACAATGATTACAGCTATGCAAAATATTGTTGTGTAAATTAGTTTGTTGTATTTGGCCAACCAATTGGGAAGAAAAATATCAAAATTGGCCTTAGTGGAAGTGGAATACTTTCGCGCCCAGACGGTAAGCGGACAAAACATTTTGAAAGCCAACAAGACCAAGCCTTCTATCAAAACAAGACTGACACAAACCCAAACCCAGATATCAATTTTGCCCGCAATAGCTGCATACAAAAGATAGAAAATCACCACATTAAAAAATATCCAAATAGCGGTATGTATGCTTTTTATAAAAAGAAGTTTATTATTGTTTGAAGCCGCCATGTTTTCAATTTGAATTTTTCAAATTATATTGAACTTCCTGTAAATAAAACTTTCCATATACAAAATCGCCCTCCAAAAAGTGCCAAACAGCATCCGCAGCACAGGGTAAATTATAGCCGTTGAAATTACCATATTCCGTTATAGGGGTAGAAAAGGGAACCTTTTGATTGGAATTTACATCCATTCTATCTTCAGAAACGAAATTGATTAATTGACCATTTTTGTTGAAATACAAAATAGCCGAAATAGTTGCTTTGCCGTTAGTGTAGGTTGCTTTCACCGAATTTACATCCAAGGTTTGCCATTCAATCCTTTCATCTATCAAAGCTGCGGGGGCAAAAAGGCACATATCATTAAAGAATGTTACCGTTTCGGTTTTGAACATTTCGGGCTCCTTAATATCCACGACTGGGAAAATGGAAAGCAGTTTTATAAGCATCGATGCCTTTCCGTCTCTATAACGATGATAGCCATGTGTTGGCAAGCCTTTAAAATTCGCTTTCATAAAAAACAATCTGGTGGGCTCTTCAAAAAAATTATACTGTTCCGAAGTGAACCCAAACCAGTCTTTTCCCTTTTCGCGCATTTCACCCTTAAAAATAACCTTTGCGGTTTTTACTTTGGGTTTGCCGATTACACCGACGTATTTCAGATATCGTTGAACTTGAATGGGAAGATGTAGAATATCCGTTTCGGAAATAAGCTCTTTTGAAAAGGTTACACCTTTAAAAGATTGGGATACGTCTTGTGTGTATTGCTTTTGAAAATTCCAACTAGCTATCGCGAAGATTGCAACAACGAGGACAATCAGATTGGCAATGGTGCCAAATTTTGCGTCCTGCCAATTTAGGATAATTAAAACCTGCGATAGAAGTACCGCTGCTAAGGCAATCCAAAACCAAAGATTGCTTTTCATCATAAATAATAATCCTGCAACTACAAAAGTGAGAGCAACCACGAGCCACAAAAAACCTTCCAGTTTTGAAAAGTTTTGTGAAAGCTGCGGAATTTCAACAAAACCAAAGGCCTTTAAAAAGCCCATTAAGTGAACTAGGCCGTGAAGGAAAAGAAAAATGGCGAATGCAAATTTCATCTTTTTTTTAGTTATAATATTTTCAAAGCCGTCACTAAAAAATTAGGACGGCCTTTATAAAGAATTAAAATGCCCAAACCAGTCCCACCCCAAAGGAGACATAGTCGAGATTTAAATCGGTGGTTACGTTGGCAATTTCCACATTCCTTTTCAAGGAACGGTACCGCATCTCTGGCCGAAGACTTAAGTTGTTCGCAAATTCATAATCGATACCCGCTGCCACTTGCCAGCCAAATCCGTGGCCGGTATCTGCGGTAATATCGCCAGCGTTGTTCTCTAATTCTATGTGGTTGTATATCGCGCCCGCTCTTCCCACATAGGAAAATGCCGAGGTGCCAATAGGGTGGATAAGTTGAAAACCGAAGGTATAGCCGGTTTCTTCAAAAGTAATATCTTCAGAGGAAAGGTTCTCTTCACCTTTAAATTGATTCCAGCCCCAACCCGCATACGCTGCCAGATGAGGCATAATGTTATAGGCAGCCGTAACCTCAAAGCCAAAACCAATTTTGGTATCGGTATTGCCCACATCATTTGTTGGGAAATTGAGGCCGGGTCTAAATTCCACAGACCATTTTTCCTGTGCCATAAGGTTCAAGGAAAACAGAAGGATTATTGCTGTAAGTAATAAGCTGTAATTTTTCATAATGTTTGCGATTTAGTTAAACACTACTCAAATTTACCGCTCATTTAAAAGTTTTACTATGACAAAAATCAGGTTTCAACCCTCTTTATCAATCAGTTGAACTGCTTTTTTGCGTTTATAATATTTCACAATTTCATACCACAGAACGCTCAACATCCCAATTCCCACACTGATACCAATCTGTTCGGTAACGAGCCTTTCAAAGCCAAAAAACTTAGTGAACGGCGGTACAAAAAGAAGCAAGAGCGTAATTCCAATTGTAATGCCAACTATAATTGGCACCAAGTTATTTTTATATTTAAAAGTGGTGAAAATAGAGTAGATAAAAGAGCGATTTACGAAGGTCAACACAATATTTGCCGTTATGAGCGCGGTAAAGACCATAGTTCGGGTTGTGGATTCATTTGCCCCATTGTGTACTGCAATTTGATAGACAGCAAGCACTCCCACGGTAATTGTTAACCCTTGGATTATACTCGTAAAAAGTTCGCTCCAATTGAAAAAAGTACTGGAAAATGGTCTTGGTTTTTGAAACATTAAATCTTTTTCCAAAGGTTCATTTTCATAAACTATTGAACATGTGGGCCCCATAATAAGTTCCAAAAGAATGACATGCACAGGTGTAAATATATTTGGATATACCCACCCTAAAACCAACGGAAAAAAAACCGTAAGTATAATGGGTATGTGTATTGAGATAATATACTGAATCGCCTTTTTGAGGTTGGAATAAATTTTTCGGCCCATCGCCACGGCATCCACCATTTTGGAAAGATCGTCATCCACCAGTATCAACGAGGCGGATTGTTTGGCTATTTCCGTTCCCTTTGTTCCCATTGCCACGCCAATATTTGCAGCCTTCAATGCGGGCCCGTCATTTACGCCATCGCCTGTCATTGCTACTATGTGGCCCTGTGCTTTCAGGGCATTGATTATTTTAAGCTTTGCTTCGGGAAACATTCGGGCGAAAATATTTTTTTCTGAAGTGATTTTTGCAAGTTCTGAATCATTCAGATTTACTAGGTTATCGCCTGAAATAACTTTCTCACAACCTTTAAAATTTACCTTTTTTGCAATGGCCGCTGTGGTTTCGGCAATATCTCCCGTTATTATTTTAACTGCAATTCCGGCATTGTAAAAATCTTGAAATACTTTAGAGATGTTTTTCTTCGGCGGGTCGTAAAAAGCGACCAATCCTTTAAATTCAAAATTGAATTCTTGCTGTTTTTTTGGCCATTCAGTTCCTTCAAAATTTGATAATCCCACACCCAAAACACGATAGCCTTGGGCTGCCAAATCAGTTATTTTCTTTTTTAAAGTTTCCTTTTCACTTTCGCTTAAATCTGAAACTGCCATCAATGCTTCGGGTGCACCTTTGGCTGCAATGATTCGATAGCCTTCAGCATTTTCAAAAATATGGGTCATCATCGGGGGCTTGCCCCCCAATGGATATTCGTGAATCATATTAAAATTGGGCCTATTATCATTTTCAGCAATCCTTTCATAAAAACCGTGTAGCGATTGCTCCATCGTGTCAAACGGAATGGGCTCACTGGCCCACATAGCAGTGATTATAAGTTCTTTTTCACTGTTGGAGAGCGTTTTTTCAACCGAGTTTATTTTATCGGTTTCCAAAGTATAAATCTTGTCAAGACGCATTTTATTCTCTGTAATTGTACCCGTTTTGTCCACACAAATCACCGTGGCACTGCCCAAGGATTCCACGGTTTTCATCTGTTTCACAATTACGCCAAGGTTCATGAGCCTCCAAGCGCCTATGGCCATAAAGGTGGTAAAGGCAACTGGAATTTCCTCTGGCAAAACACTCATGGCGAGGGTTAGTGCTTTTAGAAGGCTATCCAAAAGATTTCCCGTATTGAAATAATTTATAGCCCAAACCAACAGAAAAATAATGGTTCCAAGAATTACCATCTTTTTCACAAAATTGTTTATTTGGAGTTCAAGCGTAGATTTTTCGGAAGAAATATCCTCTATACTCTTCCCTATTTTCCCGACCTTAGTTTGGTTGCCTATTGCAGTTATTTCAGCAATGGCAAGCCCTCCGGCTACTTGGGTTCCCATAAAAATTTCGTTGCTCGTGGAAGTAGCATTTTTTTCCACCGAAAAGGATTCTCCCGTTAAAATGGATTCGTTCACCGAAAAGTCGTTTGAATGCACAATGGTTCCATCGGCAACTATGGTAGAACCTTCATCCACCATCAAAAAATCACCGACCACAACATCTTGGCTTTTTATTTCAACTAACTTCCCGTTCCGTATAACCTTGCAATTGGGTTGGGATAGCTCTTTTAGTTTTTCGAGCGCATTGTGGGATTTGGCATCTTGATACCAAGAAATGGCCGCGACCAACACTATAGCCACTGCCAAAAATATTCCGTCGCCAGTATTACCTGTAAAAAAATAAAGTGTTGCTGCAACGAGCAACAAAATAACCATCGGCTCTTTCAATAAACCAAGTATGGCTTCAACATAGGGGTTTGTCTTTTTGGTTTCTAAAATATTGGCACCGAATTTTTTCCGTGAAGCCAAAATCTCAGAATCAGAAAGTCCTTCTATGTTGAAGTTTTCTATGGACATATATGGAACATTTGATTAGTCAATAAATTTAAGAACTGTTAATTCTTTGATTTATGATAATTATCAACCTTTCGCTCCAAATATTTCGGAAGAAATTTAGAGTGGAATATTGCCGTGCTTTCTATTAGGTCTTGCTACATCCTTCGTTTCAAGCATAGCGAAGGCTTTTAATAATTTTCTACGTGTTTCGCGCGGTTGTATAACTTCATCAATAAATCCGCGTTGTGCAGCCTTGAATGGATTGGCGAACTTTTCCGCATATTCAGCTTCTTTTTCTGAAAGCTTCAATTCTGGATCGAGGGCCTCCGCAATTTCCTTTCTGAAAATTATTTCACTGGCCCCTTTCGCCCCCATTACTGCAATTTCGGCCGTAGGCCACGCATAGTTCATATCGGCGCCAATGTGTTTGCTGTTCATAACATCATACGCCCCGCCATAAGCCTTTCTGGTAATAACGGTAACCCGCGGCACGGTTGCTTCACTTAAGGCATAAAGCAATTTTGCACCATTCAAAATTATTCCATTCCATTCCTGATCAGTACCCGGAAGAAATCCCGGAACATCAACCAAAACCAAAAGTGGAATGTTGAAACAGTCGCAAAAACGTGTAAAACGGGCGCCCTTTTTGGAACTATCAACATCCAATACTCCCGCCAAGCTCATAGGTTGATTAGCGACTATACCGATGCTTCTTCCGCCCAATCGTGCAAAGCCAACAATAATATTATCAGCATAATCCTTATGTACTTCAAAAAATGAATCTTCATCAATAATTCCTTTGATTACCTCGTGCATATCGTAGGGTTTGGTTGCGGAATCGGGTACGATAGTTTCCAATTCATCACGATATTCTTCAGCTGTTTCAAAAGGTAATTTCTCGGATACAAATTTATTGTTCTGTGGAAGATAACTGAGCAGGGTTTTAATTTGTTCCAAACACACTATATCATTTGCAGCTGTAAAGTGCGTTACCCCACTTTTGGTAGCATGGGTTCTCGCACCGCCCAATTCTTCTGAAGTTACATTTTCATTGGTAACGGTTTTTACCACATTCGGCCCAGTAACAAACATATAACTGCTGTCCTGCACCATCAAAGTGAAATCGGTCATTGCTGGCGAATAAACCGCGCCACCTGCACAGGGGCCCATTATTGCCGAAATCTGCGGCACCACGCCCGAAGCCTGTACATTTCTGTAAAAAATATCAGCATAACCGCCCAAAGAGCGAACGCCTTCCTGAATACGGGCACCGCCGGAATCGTTCAAACCAATTACAGGTGCGCCAACACTAATAGCGTGATCCATTATTTTACAGATTTTCTCTGCGTGGGTTTCAGATAGTGCTCCACCAAAAACCGTGAAATCCTGAGCAAAAACATATACCAACCGACCGTTGATTGTTCCGTAGCCCGTAACAACGCCATCGCCGTAATAGATTTCGTTTTGCATTTCGAAGTCTGTAGTGCGGTGGGTTACGAGAATTCCCATTTCCTCAAAGGAGCCTTCGTCCAAAAGATATTCTACTCGCTCTCTGGCGGTAAGCTTTTTCTTTTCGTGCTGTTTTGCGATCCGTTTTTCTCCGCCTCCTTTTTTGGCTTCGGAAATTATTTCTTGCAATTTTTTATTGTTATCGCTCATATACTTTTATGCATTTCTCAGTGCTCTCTGTGCCTCTGTGTTGAAAAAATAATACCACAGAGGCACAGAGGACACGGAGCTTTATTTTGGTAATCTTAGTTTTTCTGAATCCTTTAAATATTGTTTCAATGCGAAAAGAGCTGCTACTTTTGCTTCTTCTTCATTGATTGCTTTTAATTTTTCCTCGGAATAATATTTCTTGACAAAATTAGTATCGAAATCTCCACTTCGGAAAGCTTCGTGCTCAAAGACAAATTTTCCAAAAGGAAGCGTTGTACTCACGCCTTCTATATTATATTCCGAAATGGCATCAAGCATTCGCTGCATCGCCTCGTTCCGTGTTTTTCCATAGGTAATCAGCTTGGAAAGCATAGGGTCGTATTGGATTGGCACCTGCATGCCTTCGGTAAAACCATCGTCCACACGAATATTTTTCCCGCTCGGCGGACGGTAAATTTCCAATTTCCCCACACTTGGCATAAAATTGTTCAGCGGGTCTTCGGCATACACACGAAGTTCAAAAGCGTGGCCAGTAATATTCAAATCTTCCTGTGAAAAGGAAAGCTTTTCATTGTTGGCAACCTTTATTTGCTGTTCCACCAAATCCAACCCGGTAATAAGTTCAGTAACGGGATGCTCCACTTGCAGCCGCGTATTCATTTCGAGAAAGTAGAAGTTGTGCTTATCGTCCAACAAAAATTCCACTGTTCCCGCGCCCACATAATCGCAGGCTTTTGCAACTTTAACGGCGGCCTCGCCCATTTGTTTGCGCAGTTCAGGTGTCAAAACTGAAGACGGTGCTTCTTCCACTACTTTTTGGTGACGGCGCTGAATGCTGCATTCCCGCTCAAAAAGGTGAACCGTATTGCCAAAATTATCTGCCAAAACCTGAATTTCAATATGACGGGGTGAAGTGACAAATTTTTCAATAAAAACGGACCCATCACCAAAAGCATTTTCGGCTTCGCTGATGGCGCGCTTCATTTGGTCCTCAAATTCATTATCATTCTCCACAATCCGCATACCTTTTCCGCCGCCTCCAGCCGAAGCTTTTATAAGAATGGGGAAACCGATTTCCTTCGCAATTTCTTTTGCGGCGCTAACATCCGTAATGGCTTCATCTGTTCCGGGAACCATAGGGATGTTGTATTTTTTAACGGCATCCTTTGCGGCAAGTTTGCTTCCCATTACGCGAATGGCGTGCGATTTTGGCCCGATGAAAATCATTCCACTTTTTTCGACGCTTTCGCCAAATTCGGCATTTTCACTTAAAAATCCGTATCCTGGGTGAATGGCATCGACGTCTAATTCATTGGCTACTTTTATAATCTTATCACCCAATAAATAGGATTCGTTTGAAGGTGGTGGACCGATGCAAACTGCTTCATCGGCAAACTTTACATGAGGCGCATTTCTGTCTGCTTCGGAATAAACAGCTACTGTTTTAATGCCCATATTTCGGGCAGTCTTCATTATTCGCAAAGCAATTTCACCGCGATTGGCAATTAATATTTTATTAATCATTCTTTTGAAATTCAATTAAAAGTTTTCCTTTATCGACCGTTTCACCTTTGGCAATATTTACCGATTTTATAACTCCGTCTCGTGGCGCACTTAATGTATTTTCCATTTTCATAGCTTCCAAAACACAAAGGAAATCACCCTTTTTTACTTCATCACCTTCGGAAACATTTACTTCCAAAATAATGCCCGGCATAGGTGCGTGGATTTCGTCTTCAACCGAGGTATTCCCCAATGAAAGACCCATTTCTTTAATGAGCTGATCCAAGGGAGTTGCAATGCTCACTTCGTACATGTTTCCATTAACTTTTACTTTATAGTTTCTGTCCACAAAATCTCTTTTTAAAAGTTCAATTGCGAAAGATTTATTGTTGTGGAGCAGATGCACTTTTTCTTCGGAAAGTTCTGCTAGGTCTATGTTTTCAAGGTCGTTGGCAGCCAACTGAAATTCATAATTTTCACTAACCAGAACGCGATAGCTTTCTTGCATAATTTTGTAAATTTTGGTTAAAGATAAGGTTTGTTTGAGGTTATGGCAAAAAGGAAACGGTATAGATTTTAGGATTTAGCCTCATGTTTATTATCTTTAGAAGAAAAGAAATAATATGAAAAAATACATTTTTATTTTATCGGTATTTATTGTTTGTACATCTTGCGCACAACCTAAAAAGAAAGACGACATAGCACTAAAAACAAAACCCCAATCCTATAAAATTGAGGAAGTTGTAAAGGGACTTACTATTCCCTGGGGTATGACGTGGCTACCCGATGGCAGTATGCTTATTACCGAAAAAGAAGGCACATTAATTCATTTTAAAAATGGAGAGAAAACAGAAATAGCCAATGTTCCTGAGGTTTACAACAGTGGCCAAGGCGGATTGATGGATATTGAATTGCACCCGAATTACGCCGAAAACGGATGGATTTATATAACATATTCTTCCAAAGAAGGTAATGAAAATGGTGGAAACACTGCCTTAATTCGCTGTGAATTGGAAGGAACTTCACTCACAAACATTGAAACGCTTTACAAGGCAGTACCCAATACTACGGCGGGGCAACATTTTGGTTCACGCATCGAGTTTGACAATGATGGTTTTGTGTATTTCTCCATTGGGGAACGGGGCGAACGCGATGTAAATCCGCAGGACATAACCCGCGACGGCGGAAAAATCTATCGATTGAATGATGATGGAAGTATCCCGACTGACAATCCGTTTTACGATGAACCAAATGCCAAGAAAGCAATATTTACCTACGGAAACCGAAATCCGCAGGGAATGGCAAAACATCCTGAAACTGGGGAAATCTGGATGCACGAGCATGGTCCAAAAGGTGGGGACGAAATAAATATTGTAAAAAAGGGCGCAAATTATGGATGGCCAATCGTTACCTATGGCGTTAATTACAGCGGAACGGAAATTACCGATGAAACCACAAAACCCGGAATAGAACCTCCAATTTACTATTGGGTGCCATCCATTGCCCCGTGCGGAATGGCCTTTATTACTGGCGATAAATATCCGCAATGGAAAGGTAAACTATTGGTTGGCTCTTTGAAGTTTGCTTACGTTGAACTGCTCACCTTGGAAGGCACAGATGTCACAAATCGTGAAAAAATTGCACAGGACATTGGACGCGTCCGTAATGTGAAAGTGGGTCCCGATGGACTGATTTATATTGCTGTGGAAGGGCAGGGTATTTTCAGGTTGATTCCTGAATAGTTTTAGCCACGAATTCACGAATAATTTAGAAATATTCGTGAATTCGTGGCCAATTAAAATTTTACTTTTTAGAAGATTTCTTCCTTTTTCTAAAGAAATCGAAAGCGAACCAGCCAATAACCGCAATCACAAAATACATAAAGTAAGAAACAGGTTTTCCGCTTCCGCCAACGGTGGTGAAAAGTCTATCCCAACGTACCTTTTTATTTACGTTATCCCAACTCATCCATACAAAAACTGGTTTTCCCACCACATGATTGAAAGGCACAAATCCCCAGGTACGGGCATCTTCGCTATTATTGCGGTTGTCGCCCATCATCCAGTAGTAATCCATTTTGAAAGTATAATCTGTAATGGGTTGACCGTTCAATAAAACTTCGGTGCCGGATTGGGTTATTTTATTGTCAATACCGATTTCACTGCCTTCGTAAACCTCAATAACACGTTTGTAAAATGGCAGTGTTTCGGGAGTAATGGAGACGGTTGCGCCTTTCTTGGGGATGTAAAGGGGGCCAAAGAAATCGTTGTTCCAACGGTAGTTTTGACTGTTGGGGAATATCCCTTCGTCCCATATTCCTTTTTCATTTCGAAAGCGGGAAATATTAATAACATTAGGATTATTCTTCAACATTTTTAATGATTCTTCCGAAATTCCCCCAAAACGATATGTGTTATTTCCGAAGCCATAGCGGTCGGTTATGTCATAACGATTGTATAACATTTCAGGATTTAGCTGACTATTAACCTGCACATCATAACTGAACTGAAGCTTTGCCCTGTCCGGCAATTCATTTTGTTTTCCGTTAATGAAAACATAGCCATCACGCACTTCCAAAGAATCTCCCGGCAAGCCAACGCAACGTTTTACGTAATTCGATTTTTTGTCAATCGGCTTGTAATAATATTTTCCATCGCCATATTGCTGAAAGGCATTTACCGTATCCACAGGCCAGTTAAAAACTACAATATCATTGCGTTTTATATCTTGAAATCCGGGAAATCTAAAATAGGGTATTTGCGGTTCAGATAAATAAGATTTTGTTTTAATCACCGGAATGGTATCGTGTACCATCGGGAAGGCAATAGGCGTCATTGGCGCGCGGGCACCGTAATGAAACTTACTTACAAAGAGAAAATCGCCCACCAAAAGTGTTTTTTCCAAAGAAGAAGTAGGGATGGTAAACGGTTGCATAAAATAGGTATGCACAATGGTCGCCGCAACTACTGCAAATAAAATAGAACTTACCCACTCTCCCGTTGAAGTACGCGGTTTTAGGCTTCTGTCTTTTATGTGGGTTACATTTTGGGTGTAGTTAATGTAATAAATATACAGTCCTAAAGTCAACAAAACTAAAACAGTATCGGTTGTGGAATTGCGACCGAAACTGCGAAGGGTTTCCACCCAAACCACAGGGAACATAATCAAATTCACGATGGGGACGAAAAGCAAAATAGTCCACCACCACGGGCGGTTTATTATTTTCATCAAAACCACCGCATTGTAAACTGGTACAGCTGCTTCCCAAGCCTTTCTACCTGCTGCTTGGTACAACTTCCAAGTTCCGGCAAAATGGATTACCTGAACAATTAAAAAAAATATAAACCAACCTGTCCAACTCATAATTTGTTAATTTGTTATTTCGTGAATATGTGAATATGTGAGTTCGTGAATTTGCACATGCGGCAAATCGATATTCACCAATCTAAAATCTGCAATCGTTAATCATCAATCCCCAAAACATCCTTCATTGTAAAAATACCTTTTTTATTCTTTATAAATTCAGCCGCCAAAATTGCACCCTTTGCAAACCCTTCCCGGCTGTGTGCCTCGTGTTTAAGAGAAATAGTATCAATAGCTGAATCATAGTAAACAATGTGCGTTCCCTTCACATCTTCTTCCCTTTTTGCGGTAATATTCAAACTGTTTTTTTCTGAAGTGTTTAGTTTCCAATCCTGCTTTTCATTGTGTTTTAAAATTCCTTCGGCAATTGTAATAGCGGTTCCGCTGGGAGCGTCTTTTTTCTGAAGGTGATGTATCTCTTCCACCGAAACATCGTACTCCTTCCACGGTGCCATTAATTTCGCTGCATATTCATTAATGCTGAAAAAAAGGTTTACCCCAACGCTGAAATTGGACGCATAGATAAAACTTGCGTTACGCTTTTCACATAACTTTACCATTTCATCATACTTTTCAAGCCAGCCGGTAGTGCCCGAAACAATAGGAATTCCAAGCTCGATTGCTTTTGAAATATTTTCAACGGCCGCTTCCGGCGAAGAAAATTCAATGGCGACATCTGCATCTGCAAAATTTCCTTCGGAAGTTTCACTCATACTTTTGAAAACAATGGAATGGCCTTTTTCCAAAGCCAAATTTTCAATTGTCTTGCCCATTTTTCCATAACCGAGAAGTGCAATTTTCATAAAAGATTATTTGAAACGATAGGTGAGCGACATTCCATATTGGGGTGTGGCATTGAATTGATTGTAATCAAAATTGGGTTGAAGCGAAAGATCCTCACTTACTTCATATTGTCGCAAATGCGCATCTACGTTGGCATCAACTACATTTAAAAGATAAAATGCCACAGTAACTATTACACTGATGCTTTTGTTTTTTTGCGCAGATTTTTGGGCATTGACTAAACGGTCTTCAGAAATTCCCTGAAATTCATCGTCATCGTATCCTGCCAGTCTTCTTTTATAAGCATCCCGAAAACGGTTGTACTCGTCATCCTGTTGTTTGTAAAAATAAATTCCGGCCGCCATTCCTGCATAAATAATAGGAATTTTCCAGTATTTTTTATTGTAAACCTGCCCAAGACCGGGAACCACAGCCGAATAAAATGCAGCTTTTGCGGGCGCCAAGGGATTGTATTCCTCTTTTGGCAGAATTGAATCGTTTACCACAATAACCCTCTCTTCCTTTTTTACTACTAAAGAATCAGTAGTCTGCGCAAACAAGGATGTGGCGAAGATTAAAAAAAAAATATTTAGGAAATTACTTTTCACTTTTAATAAGCTTCAAAATACGTTCGAAGTCTTCTTTGTTTTTAAAAGGAACCACTAACTGTCCTTTTCCAGATTTTGAAACTTTTACATCTACGGCTGTTTCAAATAGATCAGTCAATTCTTTTTTGGCTTTTTTGGCAAAAGGTGGCGCGCTTGCCTTTTGGGGCTTTTCCTGTTTATCCGGATTTTTATACCCACGCACAAGAGCTTCGGTATCGCGAACGGAAAGGTTTTGGCTCAAAATCTTTTCGTAAATATCCAGTTGGTCACTTAAATCATCAACATTTATCAATGCTCGTCCGTGGCCCATGCTTATAAAACCGTCGCGCATTCCGGTTTGGATGATTGGATCCAATTTCAACAACCGCAAATAATTTGCGATCGTGGAACGGTTCTTCCCTACCCTGTCGCTCAGTTCTTCTTGGGTTACGTTAATTTCCTCTATTAAACGTTGGTACGAAAGTGCAATCTCAATCGGGTCTAAATCCTGTCTTTGAATGTTTTCGACCAAAGCCATTTCCAACGATTCCTGATCATTGGCAATGCGGATATAAGCAGGAATAGTTTGCAATCCCACCAATTTTGAAGCACGAAAACGGCGTTCTCCGCTTACCAATTGGTATTTGTCAAAATCTAATTTTCGAACCGTAATCGGCTGGATTACGCCCAATTCCTTTATGGATGAAGCCAGTTCACGAAGCGATTCTTCATTAAAACTGGTACGGGGCTGAAATGGGTTTACTTCAATACTGCCCAACTCCAGTTCTACAATGCTGCCCACAACCTTGTCGGCATTTTTGTCTGCTACGGATTTTATATCGTTGGAAGGGTCTTTCAAAAGTGCTGAAAGACCACGGCCAAGTGCTTGTTTTTTGGTCGCTTTCGCCATTTATTCTTTTTCGTTTTTCTGTATTAATTCGTGCGCCAGACTTAAATAATTATCGGCGCCCTTGCTCGCGGCATCGTAACTGATGATGCTTTCTCCATAACTTGGCGCTTCACTTAAACGCACATTGCGCTGAATGATTGTTTCAAAAACCATTTCGTCAAAATGCTTTTTCACCTCATCAACCACTTGGTTTGAAAGACGCAAGCGCTGATCGTACATTGTAAGCAAAAGCCCTTCAATATCAAGATTTTCATTGTGTATTTTTTGGACACTTTTTATGGTATTCAAAAGTTTTCCGAGGCCTTCCAAAGCAAAATATTCACACTGTATTGGAATAATCACAGAATCGGCCGCAGTAAGAGCATTCAGCGTTAGCAATCCCAATGATGGTGCACAATCTATAAGAATATAATCGTAATCTACTTTTAGACCTTCAATAGCCTTTTTCAGCATATACTCGCGATTTTCCACATCGACCAATTCAATTTCAATAGCCACCAAATCGATGTGCGAGGGTATTAAATCTAGGTTTGGTGAGTTTGTAGAAACAATTGCCTTTTTTGCAGTTGCGCTGTGCTCAAGCAATTGATAGGTTCCCACCTCAACAGTTTCAACGTCAATGCCCAAACCCGATGTTGCGTTTGCTTGTGGATCGGCATCTATGAGTAAAACCTTCTTTTCCAAAACGCCCAATGAAGCCGCTAAATTTACTGAGGTCGTGGTTTTGCCCACGCCTCCTTTTTGGTTTGCAATTGCAATTATTTTACCCATTAATTTGCTTGAAATTTTAGCAGTTAAAAGTACAATTAATTATGTGGATAGAAAATGATTTTTGTTAACAGAAAATGAACATCGGCTTTAGGCTGTAAGCTATAGGCATTAAGCTTTAACAAATCTTGCTTACAGCATAGAGCCTAAAGCTTAAGGCATTTTATTTACTTTTCTTTTCGCGAATCATCGCTTCCAGCATATCCCACATTTGTTGTGGAACTTCTTCGAGAAGATTCATTTGCCCAGCACCTTTCAGCCATTCGCCGCCGTCAATTACAACTACTTCGCCGTTGATGTATGCTGAAAAATCTGAAACTAAATATGCGGCGAGATTTGCCAATTCTTGGTGTTCGCCCACACGTTTCACAGGAACCTTTTTCGCGAGATCAAACTTATCCTTCAACTCGCCCGGAAGCAACCTATCCCAAGCCCCTTTTGTAGGAAAGGGCCCTGGAGCAATGGCGTTAAAGCGAATTCCATATTTTGCCCATTCCACGGCCAAGGAGCGCGTCATTGCCAAAACACCTGCTTTGGCAGTGGCACTGGGCACAACGTATGCAGAACCTGTGAAGGCGTAGGTTGTAACAATATTTAAGACCGTTTTGTTTTCTTCCTTTTTTTCAATCCAATGTTTTCCGAAGGCAAGCGTACAGTTTTTTGTTCCTTTTAAAACAATATCAATAATAGTGTCAAATGCATTTGCGGAAAGTCTTTCCGTAGGTGAAATAAAATTTCCTGCGGCATTGTTGAGCAATACATCTACAGTTCCAAATTCCTTGACCGAAGCCTCCACCATTGCTTCAACTTCATCATAATTCCTTACATCGCACTGCACGGGCAGAACTTTTCCGCCGGTAGCTGTTTCAAGTTCTTCCTTAACTGTTTGTAGCTTTTCCAAATTACGGGAAGTGATTACCACATTGGCACCAAGTTCCAGAAAATATGTTGTCATTGCCTTTCCCAAACCGCTTCCGCCGCCTGTTACTACTATTGTTTTTCCTTTTAGCGCATCATCGCGAAGCATTTTTGAAGTGTAGTCCATAGTTTCATTTTATAGCGTAAAAATACATATAATAAAACGAAAAAATCCCATTGCAAATTGCATCCACAAAATTCCAAAAACAGCTTTTGATAATTATAACGAACTAATAATTCCTTGTTAAATAAAATTAAAACTTTCAGCGTAGGCGAGGTGATTTCTTTAAATTGAAAATAAAATCCTCCAAATAAATAATAATGAATGAAATTGCTCAGACGGAAACAGATCTGGATTTAGAAGAAATGAAAGCCGGCGAAAGAACCGTTAAGGAGCTTTCACATGGCGGTTATCTGTTTTTGGAACATGATGTTCCTTTCCTGATGATTTATAGAAATGTGCCTAAAGACAAGGCTACCATAAGGCTGGCGAGAACGGGTGCTTCATATTTGGTAGTTGGAAAGGACCATTTTGAATATTTCAGGCAAATTGTAAAACAACTTACTGAAAAAATGAGCGCCCGCTTCGGCTCATTTATTTTAATGGAAATTTATTGCGGACCAGAAGACAGTACCGAATTTGTAATTCGAGGCCCCGCCCATAAATTGCCAGTTTCTTTGGAAGTATTGCGTGAAGAATTTGACAAAGTAGAAAGCAGAAGATACGGCGGAAAACTATTGACCGCCAGAATTGAACAAACAAAGCAAAGGCAACAACAAAACCAAAGGGCATTTTGTAATATTGAAGAAATTAAGGAATGTGGAGGAACCTTAATTGGCCTAGAAGTGCCACCAGTTTACAGAGATTCCGAAGGAAATATTTATCCTCTCTATTTCAGAAAATTTAGGGAAGGTTTTGCCGCAGCTGTACAAAAAGCTGTTTTTGAATTTATCCGCGTACAAACATCCTCAAATTTGGAAAGTTTTGCCGCATTGGGAAAGCGTGAAATTCACCAAGAGGTTTTCAAGATAGATCGAGGTTTAACAGAAATAGAAAGCAGTTATCAATTTTTGTTATTGGTTGCTCCCGTTAACATTCAGTCTATGCGGGAATGCTTTTTTGAAAGCAATTTTGAAAAACTAAATGCGTACCATTATCGACTTCTTCCCATAGATCCCGACATTTTAAAACGCAGACTCTATGATTTGCCCATTGATGAAATTGACGATCCGGCCATATCATTTCTTTTCGACGAAAAACGGGCGGAAATCGATCAACAGTTAACAATGCTGAAAGAGCGAGGATCAAAGAATTTTTTCTACCGAAGTGTGCGACTTTATCAAGGTTTGGATAAAAAAATTGTATCGGAAGCCGAAATGATACTCAATAATATTTCTGAAGACACACATCAAGAAAAAGTAAAGACTTTAGACGCAAGGGCATTTGGAAAAATGGCGGAAATGGAATTTGATTATTTCAGAACACAAGCTCCAGATTATACCTGTAAAGTTCACATTCGTGAAGATGTAAATGTAATGATGGTTTCGAGAGGTGAACTGTATCTTCCAGAAGATTATACATTAACCAAAGCTGAGGCCTCTGCCTTAATCCAGCATGAGGTGGGTACCCATGCCCTAACCTATTATAACGGTAGTCAACAGCCGCTTAGTCAGCTTTCACAGGGTTTGGCAGATTATGATCCGCTACAGGAAGGAATTGCTGTGCTTTCAGAATATTTAATTGGAGGACTCACAGGCAATAGATTGCGAACCTTGGCAGGACGTGTTATTGCAGGAGAAGCGCTGCTTAACGGCGCAGATTTTAAGGAGGTCTTTCATTTGCTTTATTCGAAATACGGTTTTTCAAAAGAACCAGCTTTCAATATTACTTCGCGGATCTTTCAGGGGGGTGGATTTTTAAAGGATACTATTTATCTGAAAGGGCTTGTACAACTTTGCGAATATTTGAAAAATGGTGGCGATTTGGAATTTCTGCTCTCTGGAAAATTCGCCCTAAAACATGTTCCGATGATCAAAGACCTTACAGACCGGGGATTACTAAAACCTCCAAAAATAAAACCGAGATATCTCTTTGATGAAGGTTATAATGAACGAATTTCAAGATTGAGGAAAGATATTTCCCTATTCGAAATGATATAGAAAAAATTGCCTACGAAAAAGAAAACAATAACAAAGTGAAGCAGGAAATATGGCATTCGGCTTCCTTTAAAATAAATTGGAAAAAATGAAAATATGTTTTGTATTAAGCGAAATTAAAACCGAAACCTGCGGGACTTCGGTAGTTATTCTAAAAAAGGCACACGAACGTGGCCACCAAGTATTTGTAATGAGTGTCGGCGATTTTATTTTCAATCGTGATGAAGATATTAGCTTGCGCTGTAAAAAAATCCCAGCTTCGGTAAAAGGGGAAAAAGTAGAAGAGTTTTGGGAACAAGTTCAGGATGACAAACTAAAAGCGAAGACCATACCGAGCAAGGATATGGACATCCTTTTTCTTCGGAATAACCCCACCGAAGAAACATCAGACAGACATTGGGCAGAGCACAGCGGAATTGCATTTGCCCGTATGATTCAACAAACTGGGGTACTTGTACTTAACGACGCATTTGCCATGAGCCATGCGTTTATTGATAAGTTATATTTTGAAGAATTGCCAGCAGAAATTAAACCGAATAGTTTGATTACCAGAAACAAGGAAGATTTATTGAAATTCTGGGAAAACAATGGAAAAAAAATGGTACTGAAACCTTTGGAAGGCAGCGGCGGACAAGACGTTTATTTAATTGATAAGGACAAGAAAAACCTCAACCAAATAGTTGAAACCCTTACCGCCAAAGGATATATTATAGCCCAAGAATTTTTACCCGAAGTAAGCAAGGGCGATGTTCGAGTGATTTTAATGAACGGGAAAATCCTTGAAGAAAACGGAAATAAAGCAGTGATACGAAGGGTAAGTTCAGACAAAAGTGAATTTAGAAGCAATCTAGTATTGGGCGCTAAAGCAAAAAAAGCAAAACTAACACCGGAAATGGAACACATTGTTTCATTGACAGCCCCAAAACTTATCCGCGACGGACTCTTTTTTGTGGGTCTGGATATTGTGGATGACAAATTGATAGAAATAAACGTTTTGAGCCCAGGAGGTTTAGATTATTGTGAAGACATAGGGCTTCCCGCATTTACCGACACCGTAATTGATGCTTTAGAACGTAAAATAAAGTACAAGCAATATTATAAAAACAGCTTGAGCAATAGGGCTTTGGCAACAATGGACTAAATAAAAAATGGTGATTCGTGATTTGTGATTTGGAAAATTTTTAAATCAAATCACGAAGAACCTTTGGATTACAATTAATAAAAAAAGATTTGAAAAATATACCGAGAATTATAGGAGAATATGATAGCGGAAACAAAGGTCCGTTATTATTTATAACAGGTGGAATCCACGGAAATGAACCTAGCGGTGTCGTGGCCTTAAAGAAAGTTTTTGAAATTTTAAAAACTGAAAAACCTTATATTAATGGAAAAGTAATTGGCGTTTCCGGAAATCGTGGGGCGTTAAATAAAGGCGTGCGCTATATTGATGAAGATTTGAACCGTACCTGGACAAAAGAAAATATTGCTTCGAAAGAAAAAGACACCCACGAAAAAAAGGAGATGTTCGAGATAATTGATGTTTTGGAAAAATATCCCGAAAAGGATTTTTCAAAGCGTTACTTCCTCGATTGCCATACCACTTCATCAGCTAGTGAACCTTATATTTCCGTTCAAAATGTTAATGATAATGATAGTTGGGCGCATAAATTTCCTACCTATATTATTCGTGGATTTTCAGATATTGTTCTAGGCTGTATAGACCATTACGAAAGCCGAATAGGCATTACGGGTTTCGTTTTTGAAGGCGGACAACATGAAAGTGAAATTTCAGAAAAAAACCATGAAGGCATGATTTGGTTAGCGCTGAAAAATGCATGTGGATTAGATTTAAATTCACTGAAAACATATCCTCAAGCGGTAAAGATGCTAAACGAAAAAAAAGAAAACCAAAAAACGTTTGAAATAAAATACCGCCACGGAATTACTGAGGAGGATGACTTCAAAATGGAGCCGAACTACAGCAATTTTCAACGAATAAGGAAAGGTGAATTGCTGGCACACCAAAACGGCAAGCCTGTTTATAGTGAGTGGGATGCTTATATTTTTATGCCGCTTTATCAAAGTCAAGGACAAGATGGATTTTTTGTCGTGGAAGAAGCTGAAGTGTAATTGTTGATTACACGTGGATGTTAATTTTTTTTTCAATTAAATAAAAAATGGGGTTAAAAAATGCTAAATAATAATCTCTCGAAATACATATTTGTATCTTAAAATTTATGGAAAAAGTATTAGTAGCAGGTGCGAATGGCACCACAGGAAAAAAGATAATTTCGATTTTAAAACAGACGAACAAATATGAGCCGTATGCAATGGTTCGGAAGAAAGAGCAGATATCATATTTCAAGGAAAATGGCGTGGAAACAATTTTAGCCGATCTTGAAAATGATGTTAGCCAGACCACAAATGGAATGGACAGAGTTATTTTTGCAGCAGGATCCGGAGGAAAAAAGGTCAAGGAAGTAGATCAAAATGGTGCCGAAAAATTAATGGATGCCGCTAAAAACGATGGCGTAAAAAAATTCGTTATCTTAAGTTCCATGGGAGCCGATAAACCTGAGGAAGCTGAAGAAATAAAAGAATTTTTAAAGGCAAAACACAATGCCGACGAATACCTGAAAAAATTGGGGATTAATTATACTATTGTGCGTCCTGGCTCCTTAACAAATAATGAGGGAAAAGGAAAAATACAATTAGAACACATACTGAATAAGCGAGGCGAAATTTCACGGCGCGATGTGGCCGAAACCCTTGTGGGCTCTTTGGATGATTCCATTGCAAAAAATAAAACTTTTGAGATTTTGGAAGGTGAAACTTATATAAAAGCTGCACTGGAAAAAATCTAATTTAACCATTTTATAGTAAAAAATAAGCACGTGCATTTAAAACCACCTGCTTATTTTTTTGCGAAAAATTCAAAAAAAACTATTCCGATTTCCAAAGAAGCTTTTGTGCAGTTCCGTGATCTCCCAAGTGATACACGCTTAAGGACGAAGCTTTAAAATGAATTGGTTTAAAAACACGTTCCGCCAAACTGTCCAAAACTTTCTTTTGCGCAACACCAAGGCTTATGTGCGGATCATAATTTTCGTGGCCGTGTTTCGCTATAAAGTTAGAAACATAATGTACCGTAGAATTACTTATTGGACTGTTATCGGGATTTTGCACAAAGGAAGCCCCGGAGCCATTTTTTATAAGATATGGTTTTACGAGTTTGATGGTCTTTTCGTGCAATTGCAACAACGGTTTTGACTTTTCAATACGCACCATTGCAAAACTTTCCTCTTTTTTGTGGTCGTAAAAAAAGCTTTCAGCTTTTAAGCTATCCTGCGCAATATTTTCATATAAACTATTTAAAGCTTTTGTGACTTTCCATAAATCAGTTTCTTTTATGTAGCCTTGCAAAAGTGTAATATGCGGTACATGGTTTTCGTCAAGTTTTATGGTTTTAGGATTGTTTGCGTTTATTTTCGAATTAAGTTGAAGCGCCTGCGTATACATTTCTTCCGAAGGAATCAACAGCACATCTATTGCTATTGTAGTGTCTTTTTGGGGCGCGCATGAAACCATTCCGAAAATAATTGCCATTGAAATTATAAATTTATACATTATCTGTCTGTTAATCAACCACCATTTTAATTGTTTGAAGGGAAGCACCATTATTTCTTTTCAACAGTAAATTCCGCGCGATAAATTGGGTTGGCATGTCAATTGTGAAGCTGAGGTTTCCCATGTATTTTACAACAATTTTTGTCCCGTAATACTGAAATAGTTCGATTTCAATTTTGATTTCGTTTTATTTCTCCCTATTCAGAATCTTGTATTCTTCATAACAGCCACTAATAGCATCGAGAATTTGAAGATCGTTGGCGGTGCGGATGAAATCTTTGGAATAGCTGCATTTATTGAGAATTTCATCAATATCGGCGCGTTCCAATTGTAGTACGGCCATTAAGGTTTCACGGTCAAATTTACTTTGCAGAAGGTTTCTGATTTCGTCGTCTTCCTTCATCTGGCGAAGTTTTTTCATTTGCCTCGGCCGTTTTCCGAAGACATTATAAAGAAAATCAGCGGGATTGAAAATGGAACTAAGTACTTTACTAACGGCGCCGGGCTGGTTGCTTCCGCCTTCGTATCCTGTATTTAATCCCGAAATCCGGTATCGGTAATTGTCGTAAATGGGGATAAGTTTTGCGTCAATTTCCACATAACCCGTAAGCTGCACGGGTCGAACTACCACTTCTTCCAAAGCGATTCCGAGTTCGGTCATTTTCACCTTAATATCACCAAATTTCAACCAGTCGTTGGTTACGCGAACACGAAGCGATTTAAAACCGAGATATGAGAAATAAAGGGTATCGTTCACCGCAGCTTTGATAGCGAACTCTCCTTTTTCATTGGTAGTTGTGCCCTTAACTTGATTTAAGTTTACAATGTTTACATTTTCAAGCAACTTATCGTCTGCATCGTTCATCACGGTTCCCTTGATGGTCATATTTTCCTGGGCAAAGGAGTTTGCAGCTATAAAGAAAAAAGCAATAAGTAGGATAATCTTTTTCATATACGGATTTAATATACGGAAAATTTCACTGTGATGAAATCTTCCCTTCTTTTTCAATTTTTGCTTTCAATTTTTCTTTACCGCCACCGAACCACTCATTTTTTAAAATGCTCAAAACAATGCTATCGCGCCTACCGTTTGGGGCGGCGCAGTTGTTTCGCAAAATTCCTTCTACAGTGCAACCTATACTTTTCATTGCGGCTATGCTTCGCTGATTATTTGCATCTGCACGAAACTCTACACGGTCCAAATCCAAGGTTTCAAATGCAAAAGTTAGCAGAAGTAATTTGCACTGTTTGTTAATTCCCGAGCCTTGAAATTTTTTGCCGTACCAAGTATAACCCAATTGAACGGTATTGTGATTTTTTTGAAAATCATAAAAACGTGTGCTGCCAGCAATCTGCTGTGTGCGCTTGTCAAAAACTATAAAGGGATATGCCGTTTCTTCTCTTCTTCCGATTAAAGCTAAATCTATATAACTTTTTAAATTCTCCAAACCATTGGCCGGTTGAAGAGAATATTTCCAAAGTTCGGGCTCTTGTTCTGAAAAATGTAGCAACTTGTCAACATCTTGATTGTGCAACGGTTGAAGCCGAACGACTTCGTTTTCCAGTATGTGTTCCTGCAGAAAATTGAAGGTTTGCATAAGCTTTAAAAAAAAACGGGCCACATATTTATATGGCCCGTAAATATACTTATATAGACGTTAAATTGATATTAAAGTTTAAAAGGACTATTCAAAATATTTGAACAAACTGAAACTTTAATTTTAAAAGATTATCCCTTTCTTCTACGACGGCCACCAGTACCTTTGGTCTCCGGACGTTCACTGCTTCTGCGGCCTTTACCTTTAAAGCCAGATTTCTCGCTGCTGCTTGAACTGCCGCCCGAACCACCGCTGCGTTTTTTGAAACTGCCTCTGCGCTCGCCGCGATCTCCCCCTCTATCGCCACGGTCATTTCTGTCACCTCTTCTTTTGCCACGGTCGCGATCACGTCCGCCGCCGCTTCTGCCTTTGCTGCGGCCCGTATCTTTCGAGATTTCAATGTTAATCTGTCTTCCATCAAGTTTAAAATCCTTGAAGATGCCCATCACCAATTCTTGGTGCGTAGTATCTGTATTGAAAAACGAGAAACTGTCTTTTACATCAACTTTGTAAACATCGTCTTTACCAAGTTGCAACAAATCGCGAAGGAAATCCTTGAGGCTCATCCAGTCGAAATCGTCTTTATTCCCGATGTTTATGAAATAGCGCGTGCTGTCTTTTGCATCTTCATCAGAAAAATTACGTTCTCCCGCAATATTCAGGTCTTTGCTGTTTTTATAATAATTCAGGAAACGTGTAAACTCTACAGAAAATACTTTCTTGATGAGCTCTTCTTTTGAAAAACCTTCCAATACTTCATTTATATTCGGAAGATAGGGGTCAATTTCATGGTTTATCTTGGTTTCTTTTATACTGTTTGCCAAATGAAACATTTGCACTTCGCAAATTTCCATTCCAGAAGGTATTTCTTTTGCAACAAACTGCTTTTGGATTATTTTTTCGATGGCCTTTATTTTCCGAACTTCACTTTTTGAAACAATAACGATGGAAACTCCAGTTTTACCAGCACGTCCCGTACGACCGCTTCGGTGCGTATAGGTTTCAATTTCATCGGGCAATTGGTAGTTAATTACGTGCGTAATATCTTCAACATCAATTCCACGGGCGGCAACATCGGTTGCTACCAACATTTGAATTTGGCGGTTTCTGAAAGATTTCATCACCAAATCGCGCTGGTTTTGGCTTAAATCTCCGTGAAGTGCTGCCGCGTTGTACCCATCTTCAATAAGCTGTTCGGCAACTTTTTGTGTATCCCGCTTTGTTCTACAGAAAATTACTGAGAAAATATCAGGATTCGCATCGGCCAAACGTTTAAGTGCATTATAACGATCACGCGCATTCACCAAATAATATTCGTGCGAAACCTGGTCTGAACCTACGTTTTTTGTTCCCACGGTAATTTCCACAGGAGTGTGCATAAACTTTTTTGCGATGGTAGAAACCTCTTTAGGCATTGTTGCGCTAAAAAGCCAAGTACTTTTGTCTTTTGGCGAATGTGAAAGAATTTCTGTAATGTCTTCATAAAAACCCATGTTGAGCATTTCATCTGCCTCATCGAGCACGCAGTATTGTATTTTTGAAATATCAACAAGTCCACGCCCTATCATATCTTTCATACGGCCCGGAGTTGCAACCACTATTTGGGAACCCTTTTTTATCTGGCGCGCTTGGTCGGTTATACTTGCTCCGCCATAAATAGCAGTTACGTTCAACCCTGGCATATATTTGCCATAGCTCACCATTTCATTTGTAATTTGAAGGCAAAGTTCGCGCGTGGGCGAAAGAATTAGGCCTTGCGTTGTACGACTATTTACGTCAATTTTTTGCAACATCGGAAAACCAAAGGCTGCGGTCTTACCCGTTCCAGTTTGTGCTAGGGAAACCATATCGGTTTCGCGCTCTAAAAGGATTGGGATTGCTTTTTCTTGTACTTCCGAAGGGGTTTCAAAACCCATGTCGGCGATGGCTTTTAGAAGATTTTCTCCCAAGCCGAGTGCTTTAAATGCTGTCATTTTATGTAATAATTGTTTTTATATGTGTGCTAATGGGAAGCTACTGGACATATAAAAAACGGACAGCTTCACTATAACACTCCTCACCCTGAGGATTTTTTTCTGAAAACAAAAACCAATAAGGCCTTAAATTTTCAAGGCGCAAAAGTAGTGTTTTATTTATGATTTACGATATACGATTGTAGATTTATTTCTGACCAGGTACTGAATCGCATTTTAAGAAGGCTCGCATCAACCATAAATTGTCGATTATTTAGAGAGATAATCAATCAATTGTCGCATAGCTTTTCCGCGGTGGCCAACTTTGCTTTTTTGGGTAAGCGTCATTTCGGCAAAGGTCTTATCAAAACCTTTTGGTTGAAAAATTGGGTCATAACCGAAGCCAGAATCGCCGCGAAGCTCATTTATTATTTCACCTTCGCAAATACCGAGAAACATAATTTCCTCGTGTTCCAAATTCAGTGCAATGGCGGTTTTGAAACGTGCGCGCCGATCCTCCTTTCCTTCCAAATTTTTGAGAAGTTTTTGAATGTTCGCATTGGAATCGTGTGAAACTCCAGCGTATCGCGCACTATAAACCCCGGGTTCGTTGTTGAGCGATTTCACTTCCAGGCCCGTATCATCTGCAAAACAATTTAAATTATAATTTTGCCGCACATAATTTGCCTTTAAAATAGCATTGCCTTCAATGGTTTCGGCCGTTTCTTCAATGTCTTCCGTACAGCCAATATCGTCCAAACTTAATAATTCAATGCGGTGCGGAAGCAAGGCTTTTACTTCAATAAATTTATTTTGGTTGTGGGTGGCGAAGACGAGTTTCATATTTTAGTAATGAGTATTGAGTATTTAGATTTCGGAATTTGGTTTTTGAGATTTGGAATTTTCTGTATAATATCTTTCAATTATTTCATCCGAAGGTTTAATTGTTTTCTTCATCCACTCCATTTCAATCTGAAATTTTTCCGCTTCCGAAAGTTGCCAATTTATTTTTGTTTGCTTCATCTTTGAAACCACACTCTGCAAAATAATCGCTGCGGAAACCGAAATATTCAAACTCTCTGTAAAACCGTACATCGGGATTTTAAGAAAACCGTCTGCAGTATTCATCACCGTCTCGCTTAATCCATCGCTCTCTTTTCCGAAGAAAAAGGCACTTTTTTTTGAAACATCAAAATCGTGGAGCATTGTTGAATTATCGTGCGGGGTCGTGGCAATAATTTGGTAACCTGAACTTTTCAAGTTTTTAATGCACTCCTTGATAGAATTGTATCGTTTAAAATCAACCCATTTTTGGGCGCCCATTGCAATTTCCTTATCAATGCGCTTGCTTACTTTCTCTTCCACTACGTGCAAATCCTGAATGCCAAAAACATCGCAAGTGCGCATTACCGCGCTGGTATTGTGAAGTTGGTAAACGTCTTCGGTTACTACGGTAAAATGGCGTGTACGTTCAGACAGTACTTTTTTGAACAAGGCGGTTCTTCGTTCGGTGAGATAGGTTTGTAAATATTGAAACAATGCTAAATCCAAGTTGCAAAAATTACTGGTTATTAATAGGGTTTTTTATTTCGATTTCAGTTTTGCTAAGATAAAAGTTATGGATTAATCGCCTCTTTCAAAATTCTATAATTTTAAATAACTTAGTAATCCAATTTATTGAATAATGAAAATAGCTGTATTGACTGGAGCAGGTGTAAGTGCGGAAAGTGGAATAAAAACCTTTAGGGACAGCGATGGTCTTTGGGAGGGCCACGATGTAATGGAAGTTGCCTCGCCCGAAGGTTTTGCGCGAAATCCCGCCGTGGTACTGGATTTCTACAATCAACGACGAAAACAACTTTTAACTGTGCAGCCAAATGCCGCACACTTTGCTTTGGCAGCACTTGAAAAAAACCATGATATTTCAATAGTAACCCAAAATGTGGATGACCTTCACGAGCGGGCGGGAAGCACGAACGTTATTCACCTTCACGGCGAACTTTTAAAAGTACGCAGCACTTATGATGAAGGTTTAATTTTGGAGTGGAAAAAGGATTTAAATTTGGGTGATTTCTGTGAAAACAATTATCAACTTCGCCCACATATTGTTTGGTTTGGCGAAATGGTTCCGATGATTGAGGTTGCCGCAGAAATCGTGGAGCAAGCTGAGGCTATTATTATAGTGGGGACTTCCATGCAAGTTTATCCCGCAGCCGGTTTGGTCCAATACGCAAAGAGTGATGCGCAAATATATTTTGTGGACCCAAAACCTTCAATTTCAGAAAGTAGAAGAATTACGGTTTTTGCTGAAAAAGCTTCGACGGGAGTTCCGAAAGTTGTTGAACTTTTAAAATAAACACGCCATGCTTCCAGAAGATTTAGAACAAAAATTGAAGAAGGTTGACAGCAGTCGAAATACAAGGGTAGAAACCGCCTATTGGATCGTCAAAAAACCGCACTACGTTCGCGAAACCCTTCAGTGGTGTTTTAGGCAGGAGAGTGAGCTCTTGATAAATGCGTCCTGGGTTTTAGAGTTTATTTGTAAAAATCAGCCGAAACTATTCTTTAAATACAAGTATATTTTCTTTGAAAGACTTCCGAGTATAAAAGAAGGTTCGGCGCTACGCTCCTGTGCCAAAATATGCGAAACATTGTGCTACCATCACTACATGCTCAGATACACTTATTTTAGAGATATCTTGAGCATGGACGAACGGAAAACAATGACCGAATGCTGCTTTGATTGGCTCATAACCGACCAAAAAGTTGCCTGTCAGGCTCCGGCCATGTCTGCGCTTTATTATTTGGGACGGGATAAACGGGATAATATGGGCGCTTGGATTTTTCCAGAATTACGAAATATTCTCACTGAAAATGCGCCAAACAAAAGTGCTGGATACCAAGCAAGGGCCCGAAAGATTTTAAAAAAAATAGGCTAGCAGATTTTTTACAGTGTTAAAAATAACTATATGGACTCCCAAAAGCCGTCAGATTTTTTTAGATTTATGTAAACCTTTAAAAAGTAATATGATGAATTTCAAAGTTTTATTAGCGCTTGCGATATTAATTTCAGTAACCATTGCGTGCAAAAATACCACAAATGAAGAAGCTGAACCCATTACCCCCACCGATACGAGGGCTACCATGGAATACAATGAAAATAGGCTTGATACCATTCCCCAAAACCGGGAATTTCAAGGTGTTTTTAAAGGAAGTGGCAGCGAGCCTTTTTGGAGTGTGAAGCTGGATTCCACCACTATTCATTTTGAATCGGCAAATGAAGAATTAAAATCTTTTAAAGCTCCAATTTCAAGTTCAGAAATTTCAGGGAACACAAGTGTTTTTAAATCCAGTCAGGACAAAGCACTCATCAACGTTATACTTAATGAGGAAAACTGTACGGGAGCTATGAATGGGAAATCAATGTCGCACAAAGTAAAGGTTTCGATAAAATTGAGTGACAATAATAATATTCAAACATTTGAAGGGTGTGGTTCTTTTCTTCCAAATTAAAATGGTAACAGGAAGCCTGAAATTCACCGGAAATTGCGAATATTATGGACAGTGAAATAAATTCATACCAAATAGTTCGACATTAAAAAGCTTGACAAATTTTTAAAATCTGTCAAGCTTCTCTGCATTCAGTAATAAATAATTATCAAGCCGTATCTCGTGGTTGGTGCTGTTCCTGCCTTTGATCTACCTGAGGATTTATTTTCTTTCCATCGGTAGCGCTTTTGTTAATCGCCTGCTCTTTTTTGCTCTGTTTTTCCTGTTCTAGGTTTTTATCTTTCTTTTCCATAGTTTTTATTTTAAAACAAAAGTTACAGAACATTACGGAGCCAATCAAAATTTTAAAATAGAATTAACAACTAGAACCCGCTCACTAGGACTGAAAATAATCCCCTTAGAAATTTTAAAATTTTACAAATCATTCGTTAAACACTTCTCAATTGTGAAAATGATAAGAAGCTTTCCCTTTTATGAAAAGTATCTTTAATCAAAATTTAAAACGATAAACTATGAAAACCACACACGAAGAAGCTAAAGAGCACAATCACGAAAAACTTGTAGATAACCTACAGGAACTTCTGGAGAAAAACTTGGACGCCGAAAAAGGATTTACGAAAGCGATGAAGGATGCTGAGAATCCTAGATTGAAAAATTTTCTTCAGCAACAAGCTGTCCAGAGAGGACGTTTTACAAATGAACTTTCGCAAGAGATTAGAAATTTGAATGAAGAGCCAAAGGAAAGCGGAAGTTTTACAGGCGACCTTCACAGAACCTGGATAGATATTAAAAGTGCTTTATCTGGAAATGAAGACGAAGCCGTGCTGGAAGAGTGCATAAGAGGTGAAAAAGCAAGTTGGGATGAATATCAGGATAAATTGAAAGAGGAAAATTTTCCTCCCCATATTTCAAGCGTGATACAAAAACAAGCATCTGAAATCCATTCAACATTAAACCGTGTAAAAACTTTGGAAGATCTTGCTGATGAGTAATTCTCATTTTGAATTAAATAATAAAGTCCTGGAAAAATTAATTTCCAGGACTTTTTCATTTAACTAATGTTTGCTCAATTCTTAACAAACTTCTTACTAATCACTATTCTATTTCCGTCTAAAATGGTGAGATTATAAACA
>Ga0209344_10001029_pt1 | contig 40296 bp, 39 predicted proteins | sample Cruoilmetagenom6_FD_187293 | JGI IMG/M metagenome (GOLD analysis project Ga0209344, IMG submission 187293) | Oil polluted marine microbial communities from Coal Oil Point, Santa Barbara, California, USA - Santa Barbara Oil Seep Sample 6 (SPAdes)... | ecosystem: Environmental > Aquatic > Marine... | reverse complement strand
TGAAGCGCCCATTGAAACTCTCGATGTAGGCATTCTGTGTGGGCTTGCCGGGATCAATAAAATACAACTGCACGCCGTTGTCATCGGCCCAGGCGTCAAGCGCGCGACCTCGCAGTTCCGGGCCGTTATCAACGACCAGAATGTCAGGATATCCGCGTTCGCGTGCGACCCGGTTCAGCAGTTCCACGACCCGTTCGCCAGGCAGTGAGAAATCCACCTCGATGGCAGGGCATTCTCGTGTGCAATCATCCTTGAGGTTCGCCGTTCGGAATTTGCGCCCGTTTGCCAGAGCATCGCTGGTGAAATCCAATGACCACCGTTGGTTGGCTGCAATCGGGCACCAGCCGCCCTCACGGCCTTCCTTAGGGATCTTCTTGCGCTTCGTACGGCGCAGCCAAAGCCGCTCCTCGCGGTAGATGTCAACGCCGGACTAAAACTGCACCAGTCGCCGGAGCAAAAGTGCGCCACTTGGCTGTATCTGGCCGGAGTAAAACTGCGCCATTTTGTTTGGTTTAGGTTTGTCCATAGTCCCGCACGGCGAAGTGCCCCCATAGAGCGACGAAGCTGTGCGGGGCTGTGGACAAACCGGGTTGTGGTGATAGTGCGTTAGGCTTTGCCCGATTGGCGGCTGTGTTTGAGTCGGTAGCTCTCACCGTTCATTTCAAGGATGTGGACATGGTGGGTCAGCCGGTTGAGAAGCGCGCCTGTGAGGCGCTCAGACCCGAAGGTGCTGGTCCATTCATCGAACGGTAGGTTGGACGTCACGATGGTTGATCCGCGCTCGTAGCGCTGCGAGAAGACCTCGAACAGCAGTTCCGCGCCGGTTGGCGACAGCGGCACATACCCCAACTCATCAATGATCAGCAGGCTGTATTTGCTCAGTTGCTTCTGCAGACGCAGGAGGCGCTTCTCATCGCGGGCTTCGAGGAGCTCATGGACCAAAGCCGATGCAGTGATGAAGCCGACAGCCAGGCCCTTCTGGCACGCCGCCAGCCCAAGGCCGAGAGCTACATGCGACTTGCCGGTGCCGCTGTTTCCCACGGCGATGATGTTCTCGTTACGGGAGATGTAATCACAGCGTGCCAGCTCCATCACCAGCATCTTGTTCAACGAGGGCATGGCCTTGAAGTCAAAGCTGTCGAGGCTTTTGGTAGCGGGGAACTTTGCAGCCTTGATCCGCCGTTCCACCATGCGCCGTTCCCGGTCGATGAGCTCCAGTTCGGCGAGGCGCAAAAGATAGCGGGAGTGATCGATGCCTTCTGCCGCGCTTTGTTTGGCAACTTTGTCATACTCACGCAGGAAGGTCGGCAGGCGCAGGGCTTTTAGGTGATGGGCCAGTAACAGCTGGGGCGTGTCGGTCATAATCCACCTCCAGACAAAAGCGCCATGTAATCGCTTGGCGATGTGACGGCGACATAGGCTTTCGGCAGGTAGGGATAGACCGTCATGTCGAGCCGGGGCGGTCTGCGCTCAATCCGGCACAGCACCAAATGCTTCACGGCGTCAAAGCCAATCGTGCCGCGCTCAAGGGCGCTTTGTACTCCGGCCTCGACATCCCCGATCTGGAATGTCTCCAGCAGCCGCAGAACCTGAACGAACTCGCGTTTGCCCTTTTTACCCATCCGGGCTTCCATAAGCCGACGCAGGATGATGTAGGCTTCAGGCAATTCCCAATCGGCCAGTGGGGCTGCATGATCAAGCGCATTGGTCTTCTGTTCGATCAGCGCCAGATAGTGAAGCGGATCATAGATGTAATCCTCCTTCTCCCAAGAGCGAGGATGCCGGGCGATGACATCAGCACCGCAGGCAATCACCACCTCATTCACATAGCCCCGCACGAGAACTTCCTGGTGACCGAAGGCTGTTGGGACCGAGTAATCGTTGCCGTGATAGCGCACGAGGGACAAGGAGCTGACCCGAACCGACTGCTTGTCGCAGGCGTCATAGGGAGTAACTGGCAAGGGGTGAAGGCGGGCGGCATCAGCCACAAACCGATCCCCAATCGTGCTCTTGTGACCGCGTAGCTTATCGTTCATTCGCTTGCGGCATTGTTCGGCCAGACGAGCATTGAGATCATCAAAGCTGGCAAACTGGGGCTTGGGCACCATGAAGTTCCGGCGGGTGTATCCCACCATCCCTTCGACTTTGTCTTTATCGTTCCCTTTTCCAGGGCGGCCAAAGCGATCCTCAAACAGATAATGGGACACCAACTCCGAGAATACGCGGGTTCGCTTGCGCTGGCCGTCGCCCAGGATGCGGGCCACGGCAATCCGGGTGTTGTCATAAAGGATCGACACAGGCACGCCGCCGAAGAACGCAAACGCCGCGACATGCGCATCGCAGAACGCTTCCGTCGTCTCAGCCGGGTACCCTCGGTCAACCAATGCAACAGTTCCGTCTGCCCTGATCACCCTGGCGCACATCGAAGATCAGTCGAGGCTCCCAACCATCTACAGCCTTCCGGCCATGCGCATCGCATTACCTTCGACGGCTTCCGCAGTTTGCGTGACATAGCCCGCTGTCGCACCCTGAAGTGCTGCCACCTCGGCTGTGACCTTCACCCTGCATGCCACCAACTTGTCGACAAGTTCCTGAATCCGCTTTCGGACATCAGTCGGTCGATAGCCAATGTCGCGGGCCACTTTCTCCCAATGCCGCCCCGCGATCATGTCCGGGGTACGCTTCTTGCCAGCAATGTTCTGGGCGTAACTTTGCACCACGTGGGGCCAAGTCAGGACAGAGGATACGTCGTAAAGCGGCGCAAGCCGCGGCGCGGCCGCAACCGGCAGGGTCAGCGAATAGTTCTTGGCATGGGCATCGGTGTTGGCCACAAGAATGTTGAAGACAACCTGATCAAGCAGGGCCAAGGCATCGTTTGCGCTGACGTTCCGCCCGGTCTCCAACAAGGTCTTGAGGTTCAGCCCGCGCAGGGTGCCACGTTCATATTTCCGCCCCGGAGGAATGCCATTGGCCTGCGCAAAATCCTCTTGGTGAAGCCGCAGAACCTGACCGTTCCGCCCAAGCCTGCGATCATAGCGCAACACGCCGATCGCCGTGCGGCCAGATGCCTTGAGGATCGTTGCCTGCGCAGCTTCGATGCCGATGGCCTGCGCTATCTGCAGACACCAGACCTCGTTCTCGGTGATGCCGGGCAGATTGGGGTTATCCGGTTTCACAATCAATGTAGACGGGGCACCGTTGAGGGGAATAGCAAGCCTGTCATCCGGGCCGGGCAAGCGCAGCACAGGCACCCCGTCCGGGTCCAGAACGGCCAAAGCCGACTTCTTCTGGCCACCGGCAAGGGACTGGCGCACCCCCTCTTCGCCGACCAGAAATGGTCTGCGGCCAAGATCAGCGAAGTGGCGCTCAAGGGCTTCGGCCGCATCGTCTGTGCCGTAAAACTGCGTCAGCGTCGTATAGGCCCAGCGGCTGGGATCCGCAGGCTCCCCGAAAGACAGCGCCCCTGCAGTGTCGCCGCCAATTTCTGTCAGCACGGCTAGCACATCTCCCTGATTCAGCCCCAGAGAACGCGCCAGAACCTGCAACTGTTCTTCTTCGGGAAGAAGGTTCGCAAGCCAAGGCGAGATAACCTCGGACGGATAGGGTTTAGCGCGCAATCGCATGGTGACCGAAAGCGGAAACGCGCCCGAAGTCTGCAGCCATCGCTCGTCGTAGTGCAAAGACAGCGTGCCATCAGTGGCAACATCAACATGTCCCACTTGAAGCGCATCAAACCAGATCGGAACCGAAGCGGTCATTGGTAATCCCCAAGGTCATAGCCTTGCGCCGTGTCTTTCGTCCTAGCGTCCGAGCCCGAAGGCGTATCATCCATTAGGGTCGAGAGAGGTACACGCAGCGCCGCAGCGATTTTGGCCACGGTCGTCAGCCTGGCATCGCGCTTCCCTGTCTCGATCAGTGACAATGCCGGAGCACTGATACCAGTGAGCCGCGCGAGCTGGTCAAGATTGAGGCTCTGCTTAACACGCATCGCCCTGATGCGTCGCCCGACATTGGCAAGAAGCATTTGCTCATTTTCAGTTGCCACGGCGTGTCTCCTTACCTTTAGCAGTAAGAATAGGCCAAAAGACGAGACATCTCAAGTAATTTTATCGTTAAAGGTAATTATCCTCCAGTTTAAGCTGCGCACCGCCCCGACTTACTGTATTGGATAATTTAAACTAACTATGCCCTGAGGGGGACTGTTGCATTAATTGATAGTGGCCTGATTGGTCCCCGTCGTGTTTCGTCGGATCACGCGTTCTCGAACAGTTGCGCGATGAAATGGATCTCGGCAAGGACACCTGACTGGGTGTGATGGATGTGGCCGCGTTTGATGGTCCGCATCGTTTCAAGACCGTTCAGTGTCGCTTTGGCTGTTCGCAAGGATCGAAAGCTTTGGCGGTATCCGAGCAACGGTTTCAGAGCCGCATGGTCGCTTTCGATTAGATTGTTTTGCCGTTTTCGATCAATGCGCCGAATGCTGTCGAAGTGCGGATCATAGCGTCGATTGATATCGCGAATGACACGCCGGAACGCCGGGGCCATGTCAGTCACGATGGTCACGGGGCGGTGCAATCGGACGCGTTCAATCGCCTTGTTCGGAAAGGCCTTGGCTGCTTTTGCATCCCGCCGGGCAGTGAGGCGGAAGTCGACCATCTGGCCGTTTGCGTCAACCGCTCTCCACAAGTACCGCCATTTGCCACCCACCCGGATATAGGTCTCGTCCACGTGCCGGTCGACACTTGCGCGGCGCAGGTGTTTCTCGGTGCGCTTGGTCAACTCGGCGCCGAACTTCTGAACCCACCGAAACACGGTCGAGCGATCAACTTCGATGCCGCGTTCGGCTAGCAGATCAACGACATCCTAGTAGGACAGTGGAAATCGCAGATACCAGCGAACGGCGCAAAGAATGATGTCACGCGGGAAGCGGTGGTGCTTGAATGGGGATTTACGTGGCATCATCGACCTTAAAATACGGAACCTCCACAATGTTCGCGGTTAATGCAACAATCCCGGATAAAGGGGTTGGGTCAGGTGTTATCGCCGCCAACCAACGCCGTTTTGCCCCTATCATTATGGGTGGGCAAATTGGGCGCATAGTGTCCGGAACAACATATGGATTGGGGAGGCTGCAACGCGTGTTGGCCAGGCCATGACAAATTCGAACCCGTCAATCCCTATCGGAGGGGGGAATATGTGAAGCCCGGATTCGTCGCCCCTGACAATACTTCTCGGTAGGACACCGATCAGGCTTGTGTTGCGAATGATCTGCGTTGCGACGCCATAGTTGGGGATACTAAGGCCAATCCTGCGTGTGCGTTTGATCCGGGCCAAGGCAATGTCTGTTGTCGACATAAATTCCTGCCCCTCGTTGGAAACGACCAAATGTTCACTGTCGCAAAACAAATCCAATTCAAAACCTTGTTGAATTCGTTCATCCCCCTCCCGCACGAGGCAAACATATTCTTCGTCATAAAGTTTCTGCGTATGCATGTTGGCGGGCAGAAAGCGTGGTAAAGACATCACCAGATCGATGCGACCATTGCGAACGTTCTTCTTAAGGTTTTCCGTATCTCGAGGCAGGATCACCAACTGCATAAGGGGTGCGATTTTTTTGAATCTCTCGAAAAGTGGCGAGAGAAAAGCGCAAAGTGCATAATCTGACGTTGCGATATTAATCGTTCCGGTGGATTTGGCCGGATCAAACGACCGGGACGAAATCACGGCGTTCAGGCTTTCTAGGGCCGTTCTGACCAGTGGAACCAGTTCAAGTGACTTTGGCGTTGGCACAATGCCCTGTGACACTCGCACAAATAGCTCGTCTTCAAACACGTCGCGCAACCGATTCAACACGCCACTCATCCCTTGCTGAGTCATGTGCAGCCGTTGCGCGGCTTTGGTTACGCTGCGCTCTTCAGTCAAGACAACGAAAGCCTGAAGAAGTTTGCCGTCCAGTCTAGTGATATCAGTCATAGCGATGTTACGGACAATTTTTATCTGTTTTCATTGTTTCAGTATCCCAGCTTAGGCTCGTCGTCGAGAGTTAATGGTCAGTTCGCCTCTTGGTTAGACGGGTGACCGCGGGTTGATAGGGGACATGGATGCCAAACTTGATTGACTTAAATCCGCTTTTCCGACCTAGATCGATCGCCATATTGGGGGCGTCGCCGAAACCTTCGGTAAGCCGAAATATTATGGAAACACTGTTGGAGTTTGGGTTTGAAGGGGGGATTTTCCCGATAAATCCAAATTATGAGACCATCGGCGAAACACGCTGTTATCCGTCATTAAGCGCATTGCCGTCTGCACCGGATCTTGTCGCATTTTGTGTTTCACATGAGCGTACTCTTGCTGCGTTTCGTGAACTTCCGTATGTGGGCGCTCGAGCCGCGGTGATTTTCGGCGGCGGATTTGGCGAGGCTGGCGAGAGCGGGCGCGCGGCACAGGCCGAAATTGTCGCGATCGCCAAAGAGCACGGCATTGCCTTGTGTGGGCCAAATTGTATGGGCGTGATCAACCCACACGCCCGCAGTTCGGCCTATCTTCAAAATGGGCGTGACTGCGACGCTTTGGCAGGCAACGTCGGTCTGATTTCGCAAAGCGGAAGCATCTGTATCAGCTCCTTGGCAGATACCACGCGGTTCGGGTTCAGCCTTGCTGCATCGACTGGGAACGAGGCTGTCGTCACGACCGCCGCTGTTCTGGAATACATGGTGCAGGATGACTCGACCAAGATCATCGGGATTTTCAGCGAAACCATCGCGGAACCTGAACGCTTCGTCGCGGCCCTTGACCTAGCAGCGGCGGCGGGCAAGCCGGTTGTCGTCCTGAAGGTCGGCAAGAATGAACGCTCCCGTGACGCAATCATGACCCATACCGGCGGTGTGGCTGGAGATGAACGGGTGTTTTCCGAAGTCCTAAGGGCTCACCGTGCAATTGAGGTGGCTGAATTTGACGAGTTCATCGAAGTGTTGGCTGCCTTCCAAGCGTCAAGCCTGCCCATCGGGCCAGGGATCAGTGTCGTAACCAGTTCGGGCGGCGTGTCAGAGTTGATGCTGGATGGTGCCGCCAGCAACAATATAAGCTTGCCTCCTTTGCCAGCGGCTGAATTCGAAGCAGCACGTGGCGTGATCGGCGAATTTTCCGGCGATGGCAACCCACTGGACGCATGGGGTAATGGCAATTTCAGGGTAAACACCCCCCACGGGCTAAGCATCGTCGGACAAGTGAAGAATACCGGCGCGGTCGTTCTGTCATACGACAATAACGATGGTGCGGTGATGGGTAACATCTCTGACTATCTGGCGCGCATAGACCTTTTGAAAGCGGCAAAGGACGCGTCCGCGAAACCGCACTACCAACTTAGCTTTCGGCCCGGATTACGCATCGCGGAACAAACAAAACAGTTTCGCGAGGCTGGTATCCCCACTCTTTCTGGTATCCGACCCGGCTTGGGCGCGATCCAGAGGCTCGCCACTTGGAACTCGGGCGTTGCGAAGGCGCGAACACCAATCGCACCAAAGACAACCGGCGACGATATCGCGATCTTGGGGCGGGCCTCGGTACACGAATACGACAGCAAGCGGCTGATGGCCCAGCACGGATTGAATACCACACGCGAACAACTGGTCGAAACCCTTGAAGATGCACATTCAGCCGCCAACAACATTGGTTATCCCCTGGTGCTGAAGGCTGTGTCCGACGCGATCCCGCATAAATCGGATCTGGGATTGGTGATTGTTGGTGTCGAAACAGCGGCTGAACTGACAGATGCGTGGGGAATCCTCTCCGAGCGACTGACCGACGCAGGCGCCACTGCCGATATTTTGGTTCAGGAAATGGTCAAGGGCGGCTTGGAAGTATTCGTCGGCGTCGCGCATCATGACGGCTTTGGCCATGTGCTGGCTTTCGGTCTCGGCGGTGTTGAACTTGAACTTCAAAACGACGTTGCGCTGCGGGCTTTGCCCCTACGTGAAGGTGATGCAGAGCGAATGGTCAGCGAAATTCGCGGCGCTGCACGTTTTGATGCGTATCGGGGGCGCGCAGCCTATGACACGCAAAGCCTTGTGGCGTGTATTTATGCAATCTCGGATTTAATCACAGCCAAAGGCGATGAGATCCGCGAAATAGACTTGAACCCCATAAAACTCATGTCGGTAGGTGAAGGGTGCATGATTGTTGATGCGCTCATTTTACCGATGGAAAAAACAACAGGAGAGACAGCATGACCAAAAACATCGTCCGCTACGAAATCGATGGAAACGTCGCTATTATCACTATGAACAGGCCGGAAAAGCTGAACGCGATTGACGGCGAAATGAAAAAGGCGGTGACCGAGGCTCTTTTGCGCGCGGACGAAGATGAAAGCGCGCTTGTCGTGATCCTGCGTGCTGAAGGGCGGGCCTATTGTGTGGGCTATGACATTGATGTCGATACCCCCGCCAAGGTCGAGCGCCGTTATAATGCATTGAAATGGAAGGATTCCTTAACCAGCGATCTAAATTTCGAGATGATCCCTTGGTACATGAAAAAGCCCGTTGTTGCGGAGGTTCAAGGTCATGCGTTGGGCGGCGGTTGCGAACTGGCGATGTTCTGTGACATCACATTTGCCGCTGACAATGCAATCTTTGGAGAACCGGAGATTCATTTTTCAAATGTTGGGCCGGCAATTGTCATGCCTTGGATTGTAGGCTTCAAACGCGCACGTGAACTGCTTTATACCGGCGATATGATCGACGCCGAAGCGGCGCTGCAAATGGGCATGATCAATCGGATTCTACCTGCTGATCAATTGCAGGACAAGACGCTACGCTATGCCAAGCGCTTGGCCGAAATCGGCAAGGAAAGCCTAGAGCAAGCAAAATTAGCAATCAATCGCGGCGCGGATGCTATGGGCTTTCGAAATGCGATGCAGGCGGGGCTGGATGTGGCCATCCCACTCTATGCCGCGAAGACCGAGTCCAGCACCAAATTCACCGAAATCCGGCAACATAATGGCCTACGCGCTGCTCTGAAATGGCGCCGTGATCAGTTTGCTCAATACGATGATCAGTGATGCTATCCATGGATACAGATACGCCTCACCCTGAAGAAAACTCGGGCGCCTCCGTTCGACTTGACGCTTTGCGGAAATCGTTTGGCTTTGTTAGAGCCGTAAATGATGTTTCGCTGGATATTCCTGCCGGCAGCTTTGTTTCGTTCCTCGGGCCCAGCGGATCGGGTAAGACAACGACGCTGAACTTGTTGGCGGGGTTCATCACGCCGGAGGCAGGCGAAATCCTGTTTGACGGCGCCCCAATTTCACACCAGCCGACGCATAAGCGAGGGATTGGAATGGTGTTCCAATCCTATGCGTTGTTTCCACACATGACGGTTTTCGACAATGTCGCCTTCCCGCTGAAAATGCGCAGCGAAATGGAAAAAAGCCAAATGAGGAAGCGCGTTGCCGAGACGCTCGCGATGGTTCAACTGGCAGGATATCAGGACCGCTATCCCCGGCAATTGTCCGGTGGGCAACAGCAACGTGTGGCGATGGCGCGGGCGCTTGTCGCACAGCCCCGCCTTCTATTGATGGATGAACCTCTGGGGGCACTTGATAAGAAGCTGCGCGACCAGATGCAGATTGAAATTAAAAACATTCACCGGCGCGTCGGATCGACGTTTGTTTATGTCACGCATGACCAGAATGAAGCCCTAACCATGTCCGATTTTATCGTTGTCATGCGCGATGGCGCCATTGCCCAGGCTGGCACACCACAAGAGCTGTACGACTTTCCCGCGGATGAGTTCGTCGCGGATTTTCTGGGCGGTGCAAACCTGATTAAAGGTCGGATCGTTTCGGGGGACGCGAAGAGGCAGCAGATTGTCCTTGATGACGGGCAAAACGTCGTTGCTCCGACGACGGGTATGCCGCTACAGGCTGGAACGACGGCAAGCCTGTTTTTGCGGCCCGAGGGGGTATCACTTGTACCTCTGGAGCGGTCGAAAATTTCCGCCGAGGTCGTCGAGATCGTCTATATGGGCAGTGCATTTCGTGTCATCGCGTCTGTGTCGCAACAGGTCATTTCGGCGATGGTATCGCGAGAAGATATTGCCGGCTTGCAGATCGGATCAAAGGTCGGATTCAACTGGGAAGAAGAGCGTAGTCGTGTGTTCGCCAGTGAGGCGGGTGCACCATGAACGCGCTAAATGACAATCATCCACCCCACGCAAGCGACAAGGTCGGACCGCGCTGGCGGATTTTTCCCAAGACCGACATCAAGCTATTTCTTTTGTTGGCGCCAATCACGCTTTTGATTGTGGTGTTTCTGATTATCCCAATCGTAATCATGTTCAACAAGGCCGTTTCCGGTGATGAAATATTAGCGGCCTACATAGAGGTGCTGCGCTCGCCGGTGTACATCAACGTGTTTATGACGACGCTCAAAATCGCCACGATGACGACCGTGCTTACGTTGATCTTGGGTTATCCTGTGGCCTTTGCCCTTCGATTTGGTAAACCCAAGTACCGCGCTATCGTTTTGATGTTGATCGTGCTGCCCTACTGGCTGGATTTCATCGTGCGCAGTTATTCTTGGATGATCCTTCTTGGGCGCCGCGGCATCGTCAATGAGGCACTGTTGTGGCTTGGCTTGGTCGATCGTCCCGTAAAGCTGCTTTATAGTCTAGGCAGCGTTGTCACGGGCATGGTTCAGATCATGCTTCCGATGATGATCCTGACCTTGTTTGCTGCCATGTTGCGCATCGACGCCAAGTTGATGGATGCGGCGAATATTCACGGCGCAAATCGTTGGAAATCATTCACTCGGGTCTTTATGCCACTCAGTCTGCCGGGGGTCTATGGCGCAAGTTTGCTGGTCTTTGTTACGGCACTTGGGTTTTACATTACCCCTGCCCTTCTTGGTGGCCCCAGCGAAACCATGATTTCACAAAGTATGCTGCTGCTTGCGTCCGAGTTACTGGATTGGAAAACAGCCAGCATCGCCGGAACCCTGCTTTTGTTCGTCACAACAATACTGGTTCTTATCTACAACAGATTGTTCAGCATTGACCGGCTTTGGGGGGGGGAGTGAGCATGGAAACCTATAAGATTACGTTTTCAATGAACATTCTTGTTGTGTGTGTATTGTTCTTTCTGCTGTTTCCAGTGTTGGTGGTTGTAGCAATCTCTTTTAGTTCAGCCGAGTTTCTTAGCTTCCCACCGCCGGGGCTATCGCTACGTTGGTATCAAGAAATTTTCAGCAGTCTTGACTGGGTCGCTTCTTTTTGGATCACCATCAAAGTCGGAGCGCTGACGGCGTTTTTCTCGGTCCTAGTTGGCGTTCCTGCTGCCTTTGCGATAATTCGCCACAACTTTTTCGGCAAAGACATGTTCAATGCTTTGATCCTGTCGGCACTGATCACCCCACCGATCATCAAGGCGATGTCGATCTACCTATTCTATGTTCAACTTGGGTTGAACAATACAATCTTGGGTTTGGCGCTTGCCCATACTGTTTCGGGCATTCCGTTTGTCGTGATCAACACGGCGGCTAGCCTCAAGAATTTCGACCTCAACCTGGAAAGAGCGGCCTGTGTTCACGGCGCTCATCCAATGCAAGCAATCCTGAAAATTACCCTACCCGTCGTTAGCGCAGGGGTGATGGTGGGGGCGGTGTTCGCTTTCATGCAATCCGCGCAAGAGCTGATTGTCAGCATCTTCGTGCTTGGCACTGTTGATCGCCCCTTGTCTGTAAAGCTTTGGGAAGGGGTTCAGGTGTCTACCGATCCATCAATCGCTGCGGCCTCGACCGTCCTTATTGGTGTGGCGTTGCTGTCGTTCATCATGGTGGCCCTGATCAAGAGAAGGGACGGCTCTTTGGCGCCTTAAGAGCTGTGCCACTACGGAAAAGCAAAGGTGCTATCTACTTGGAGGTTAAGATGAAAGATAACGAAGTCGAAGAATCCATCGAAATACTTCGTGAAGTATTGATCGAAACAAAGGGAATGGATCGGCGAGCATTTCTGGCCCGTTTAGGAGCCGTAGCAGCCGCCACGCCAGTTCTCACCAGTTTCGCGGGCCTTGCCGGGGTGCCGGGTGCGGCAAATGCCGCAACAGATCGGGTTACAACAATCGGCTGGGGCGGCGCGTGGAAGGATGCCTTTGACAAGGCCTATTTTGATCCTTTCACAGCTAACACAGGCACCCAGATCCAGTATATATCGCCCTATTCCTTTCCTAAACTGCAAGCTATGCATGACGCCAGCGACCAGCAAATTGATGTAGTCGAGGCCGGTGGCCTGGATTCGATACGCATTCAACAGTTGGGAATGGATGCTCCATTGGATTGGAACGTCATCGACAAATCAGTGCTTAGCCCGGGGCAATTAAAATACCCTAACGGGATTGGCGCAATTACCTTGTCCGAAGTGTTGGTCTACAACAAGAAAAAATGGCCCGGCGAGGATCACCCGAAGAACTGGGCGGACTTCTGGAATGTCGAGAAGTTCCCTGGGCCAAGATCGATGCACCGTCGCGCCAATCCGGTGTTGGAGGCGGCCTTGATGGCTGACGGTGTTCCGGCAGACCCTGCTGTGATGTATCCGCTTGATTATGATAGAGCTTTCAAGAAGCTGGATGAACTGCGGCCACATATTGCCGTGTGGTGGACCAGCGGGTCACAGCAACAGCAATTGATCCAGGACGAGGAAGTCGACCTTATTTGCATGTGGAATGGTCGTGCATCGGATTCGATCATCAACCGGAACGCGCACTACAAAATCTCCTGGGATCAAGCCCTCTACAATGGCGATGTCGAGGCATGGTTCCTGTTGGCAGGCGCTCCCAACCCTGAAGGTGCGATGAAATTACTTGATTTCGTCGGGCGTCCTGAACCGCAAGCCGTTTTTGCGCAGACCTTGTTCTATGGCCCGACAAATATGGGCGCCTATGACTTCATTGATCAAAGTTTGGCTGAAGAGATGCCGTCATACCCTGCCAATGCCGAGAAATCATTCCTGATGGACTACAACTGGTGGAGCGAAAATCTAGAGGAAGCCACCAAGCGGTTTGAGACTTGGATTCAATCATAAGGCTTGAAAGATTCATGCTCCGCTCTTTGAGTTCGGGAGCGGGGCATATCCTTTTCAGCACCTCTATTTCGCAGCAATAACATAAAAAAAATACCAATGGCACCACGGCCGCGTTAAAATGGAAATCAAAATGTCCTACGAAACGATTATTTATGATGCCGACGACCGCGTCGCGACAATTCAGTTCAATCGCCCGGAGCGGATGAATGCCTTCAACACAAAGTTGATGGACGAAATCAATGATGCTTTTATCCAGGCAGGCCAGGACCCAGACGTGCGGGTTGTGATCGTTAAAGGACTGGGTGGAAAGGCATTCTCTACGGGATATGACATCAAGGAATCCGCCGAAAAGCCGGCGCGCACACCGGCCGGATGGCGTGACCGGGTCAAACGCGATCTTCGATTCACGGATGCCCCCCTGACCTGTAGCAAGCCGGTAATTGCCAGCATTGAAGGGTATTGTCTAGGCGGTGGATTTGAGTTCGCTCAATGTTGCGATATCCGTTACTGTGCCCCCGATGCGCGTTTCAGTGTGGTCGAGGCGCGATTTGCCACGGGCGTATCCACTCTGATGCTGCCGTGGATCGTCGGGCCGTATGCCCGCAAAATGATTTTAACCGGTGATGAATTCGGCGCCGATGAGGCCTACCGTGTGGGTTTGGTCGATGACGTGTTTGATAAGGAGACCATAGACGCAGAAGTGACCAAAGTTGCACGCCGGATGTCGCGGGTCGCCATGGAATACTTGACGTTAAAGAAAAAAGCGCTGAATGAAACCTATGATATGATGGGTTTGCGGAATGCGTTGAATCATGCCAACTCAATTGCAGCGGTTGTGTCTTCCTCTAATCCAGAAGAGTACAAAGAGTATCACAGGATCAAGAATGAACAGGGGCTGAAAGAGGCTCTGAAATGGCGCGCGGCGCTCTTTGCCGAATACGAATAATCATGGTGCGAATGCGTGTCGTGCCATCACTGTAGATTTACCCATTCACAAGGAAATCACTCATGACGACACCGATTCTTCGAATCGGAACGCGCGGAAGTCCGATGGCTTTGGCGCAGGCCAATCAAGTTCGCAATCTTCTAGCGGCCCGATACGAAGAATTGACTCAGCCCGGCGCCCTTGAGACCGTTGTGGTCAAGACCACTGGCGACATGATCCTTGATAGAACACTTGCGGATATCGGTGGCAAGGAGTTGTTCACAAAAGAGATCGAAGAGGCGCTTTATCGCAACGAAATTGACCTTGCGATGCACTCGCTGAAAGATATGCCAACGTTTCTGCCTCCCAACCTGATGATTGCATGTGTGTTGGAGCGTGACGATCCGCGTGATGCTTGGTTGTCGCCGTCAGGGCAGTCTTTGGCAGATCTGGCACCGGGCGCGATTGTTGGCACCGCTTCCTTGCGGCGGCAAAGCCAGATTTTGCATGTGCGCCCCGATCTGCGTGTGGAGCCGATCCGCGGCAATGCGGGTACACGGATGACAAAGCTCTCTGAGGGCAACTACAGTGCCACATTGCTGGCGATTTCAGGGTTGCGACGGCTGAATCTGGAAAAAGTGGTCACGCAGATTCTGGACTACGATGATTTCTTGCCCGCTGTCGCGCAGGGCGCCATTGCCGTCGAATGCCGCGAAGCCGACGAGAAAACACGTGCCTATCTTGCGCCGCTTAACCATGCAGAAAGTCAACAACGCGTTGATATGGAGCGGGCTTTTCTTGCCGTTGTAAACGGCTCCTGCCGGACGCCGATCGCTGGTTTGGCCGAGATTATTGGCGACGATGAAATGTGGTTCCGAGGGTTGGTGGCGCGCCCTGACGGGACGGAAATTTGGCGCGTTGAGCGACGCTGCACCATCCATGAGGCTTTAGGTGTTGGAAAGGACGCTGGCGAAGAGCTGAAGGCGCAGATCGATTTGGATGTTCTACAATTGTAATTTATGTGATCAGCGATTGCTTCCGCATCACGGTCTGTAAGGTACGGATGATCGTGAGTGTGTTGTCACGTTAACGGACCAGAGCTTGCAGACCTATGGTTTTGCACCTAGTTGTCCCGATGCAAAATCAGAACATTAGCTACGGTAGTGTCGCAAACTTTTTTGTTTCCGGGTGGCAGCGGATATGTAAGCGTTGTCAATTGGTTGTTGAGGGGCTTGTGGCGTGATCGATTTCAAAGGCGTGCACAATCCGAAATCTGTGATCCTGCATGCGTGTTCTTCTATCTCCGTTATTCCGTCTCCTATCGGGATTTTGAGGAGACCCTGGCCGAGCGTGGCGTCACGGTTGACCACGCCACGCTAAACCGCTGGGTGGTGAAGATTGCGACAGAACCCCGTGATGTGGGTGTGCTCGCAGTGACGTCAGCAGACAGGCTGAACGCAGGTTGGACCGCAGCCCAACGTGCTCGCGCACACGGAGCAACACATGCGAAATCCCACATTGAGACGCTTTTGCACTCTCTTCCGCGTTATTGCAAAACCATCACCGCAATCGAGGGCCATCCGGCCACTCTGGCTTGGCTCGGCGGGGTTGGCTGCCACCAGACGATATCGCGGGTGGGGGGAGCATTTTGGGCAAACAGGAACCATTGGTGATCTCTACAAACACCATGGGCTAGATGCGGGATCTATCGTGGAGTAAGTGCAGGGGCTGACGAATAGGAAAAAAATCCGAGTTCCAATTGCGATTTTGGAAGTACGCAACTCAAGGGGATTGTAACAGCAACCGGACAACGGTTTCCGGTGCAGCGAAGTCGGCATAGGCGGTGTGGATGCAAAGACAGAGCATCTGTTGCTGCCTAGCCTCGGCCCCCGTTGGGCAGATTTGAGTATCTGAACATCGGGGGGGCTGGTTCATTGATCTGGCCGTAGGGGCGCCGTTGCGGAAGCATGTCCGCCAGTCATCACACTGGGTTCACGCCCTGTGTCCCAGATAGTATTTGCGCAACAAGACCACAGCACTCCAAAAACCGGGTCTCATGGAATAAAGCCGGCAACATTTGCCGATGAAAATGTCCGTTCGGATTCGGGCAGCTTGTTCACTTCTTCACGCAGGATGCTCAGGAAGCTTTGTTCGGTTGCGCTTGGGCGGACCTTGTTGTTGGTGATGAGATAGACGTCGATGGGCATTACATCCTCGAAAGGAGGCAGTGGCCACAGGCGGCCGTCCCTCACATCGCGCGCAGCGATCTGCACCGGTATCGCGCCGATCCCGAGGCCAGACACGACCAAGCGCCGCAACTCGTCAAGGGTGTTGGCGACGCCGACGAAGGGCGAGGCAAATCCCACTTCCTCGGACAGATCGGTGATCGATTTCAGTGAATCCGATAGAACCGCGGTCTGATAGGCGATGGCAGTGTGTCCGCGTAGATCGGCAGTCACTAGGCCTTTCTTCCCAAAAAGAGGATGAGACGGCCCGCAATAGAAGGCGCAATACTCTTTGAATAAATGAAAATAGTCGAAATCGTCACGTTTCGTCGCCGCAGGGCAAATTCCGAAGTGAATAATCTTGTTGCTGAGAGACAAGATAAGTTCTGGCCCGTTCATGACAGTGCTGCTCAATGTGGCCTTCGGGTGCATGCGATGAAAGTGGCTGAGTGCTGCATCGATGACGGGACTGGTCATCTGGCTGGCTGTGGTTATGCGGAGGTTTCCGGTCAACGTCTCCTCGGTTTCGGACAGGAACATGGTAATCCGGTCGATGGAGCCACAAATCTCGACCGCCTCACGATAGAGCAATCGCCCGGAACTCGTCAGGCGAAACATATGTGAGCTGCGTTCAGCCAGTGAGACGCCAAGTTGATCTTCGAGGTTCTTCAGCGCGGCACTGACCGCTGGCTGTCCGCGGCCTAGGATCTTGGACGCCCGTGACAGGCTTTGATTTTCGGCGATCACGACGAAAGTGTGGAGCAGGTTCCAGTTGATGTTCTGTGAAAGCGCCATGCCGCGACCTCAAATTAAATCAATTCTTGTAGCTACAGTATCAGTTTTTTTGAGGGCGCGGATACTTCAATCGCTGACAGGAATGAAAAAAAGGCGCATCCCGAAAACCCGGGAAGCGCCTGCCGTTACTCGCACAAGCGGCGCTATTTGGCTGCCGTCTTGGCCGTCTCGATCCAGGCGTTGAACTTCTCCTCATGCGCGTCGATCCATGCCTGGGCGTGGCGCGCAATATCTTCCTCGCGACCTTCTCCATTCTGCATCTTCACGTTCTGCTCGGCCCGGTCGTTCAGAACCATTTCAAAACTGTTGAAAAAGGACATGGCAGCGGGGTTCTCGTCTGCCCACTCCTTATTCACCCCAATGTAATAGACCGTGGGCAACCAGCCCACGTTGCAGGGGTTGTCGGCACAGCCGTCAACATCTGGCAGGGGTTTGTATTGTGCCATCTGCTCCTCGGGCAGGGCTGCGTCGTGCAATTGCAGCCACACCAGATCGACGCCGGGTTTCAGCTTCATGGTCGTGGAATTGGGATACCATGTGTAGATAAAGATCGGATCGCCTGACGCATACCGGCCAGCGGCATCCGCAGCCAAGGTGTTGTATTCGCCCTGAACCATATGAACCGTGTCTTCGAGGCCCAGATCCTTGAGGTGTTTTGTGGCAACGGCGTTGGACCCTTTCCATCCGACTGAGGGCCCGATCATGTCCGCTTTACCGTCGCCGTCCTGGTCGAACAGCTTTGCGATTTCCGGGTCTCTCAGGTCTTCCAAGTAGCGGATGTTGTATTTGTCCGCCGTCACCTTATCCACCATGTACCCCTGCACAGTGCCAGGATCCATGATGGGGCCAACGGCGATCACATCGCCCTTTGTCTCTTCATAGTAGGCAGAGTGGTTGGGCAAGATCGTGTCGGCCGTGTACTGGATGTCGTTATGCGAGATCGAAGTGAAGATCGCGGCAGAAGTCAGTGTCATGGGTGCCTTGACCTCATATCCCAGCTGCTCCATGCCGATATCGACGATCTTCTGACCAAACCAGAACGAATCCCAGTTCGGACGCGCAGGCTGCACTGTCTTGCCTTCGCCGGGCAGGGTATCATCCGCCAAGCCCGGTGCTGTCGTGGCGATAAGAACGCCGAGACAGGCCGCAATCGCCTTCGAACTGGATTTCATGCATATCTTCATGGAGTATCTCCCTTTGGTTTTGGAATTGAGAATGGACGAGTCGGCAAAGGTCATGAATGCCAGCGCAGCCGTAAACGCCGCCACAATGAGGATGAGGTATCCGCCGGGATTCGACCGGGTTGGCCTAGTCCTTGAGTGATTCTATCTAGCGTGATCGCCATCAGCACGATGGCTATGCCACCGATTCCGGCCAGTCCGACATCGAGTGACCCGATACCACGCAGTACGGTTAGGCCCAGCCCTTCCGCGCCGATCATGGCAATGATGACGCTCATCACCATGGCCATCAATAAGGTCTGGTTCAGGCCCGCCATTACAGAAGGCAGGGCCAGTGGAAGACGAATGCGCATCAGGGCCTGCCATTCGGTTGCACCAAAGGCTTCTCCGGCCTCGACCGCGTCAGCGGGTACTTGTCGTAGGCCCAGATTTGTCAGGCGGATGATTGGCGGCATCGAGAAAACGATAGTGGCGATGACGCCGGGCACCGTCCCGATGCCAAACAGCATGACCACCGGTACGAGATAGACGAAGGACGGTGTTGTCTGCATGATATCGAGCACTGGGCGCAGCACCGCCCAAAACCGGTCGCTGCGACCTGACAGAATACCCAGCGGGACGCCGATCAGCACGCAGAACACCACTGCGGTAACAAGAATGGAGAGCGAAATCATCGCCTCGTCCCACAGGCCCAGAAACGCGATGGCGGCAAAGGAGCCGGACGCCAAGAGCCCAGTGCGGAAATTGACGATCAGCCACCCCAGGGCTAGGAACGCGAGGATGACCACCCAGAACGGTAGGAATTCAAAACCGTCTGAAACCCCGTCGAGCACCCTCGCGATTGGCCAGCGTAGCGCCTGAAAAAGGGGGCGCCACTCATCCACCAGCCAGTGAATTGCATTCTGGATTAACCGATCCAATGGAACGATATATTCGTCAGGCAATCGGTTCATGAGATCAAAGCTTTCTTTTCGATGTGGATTGGGGTCGTTCCGACCGATGTTTCAGAGGCTTCAGTCGCGTCAATTCCACTGAGCATTTGCAATACATCCGCAGCTTCGAGAAGAGCCAGGTGGGTCCCGTCCTCTGCGCAGACGGCCACCGGTTGCCTGTTCGCAAAAAGGGGGTAGAGATCAGCCAGCAAGCAGTCGATGGAGCGGCTTGCGCAGGAGGGCTCGGAGTGATGATCTGCGGCCATGTCATCCTTTGGCGCACCGGCGAGCGAGTCTGCCGAAATCAGGGCCTGCATCCGCCCGGTGGCGTCGATCAGCGCGCCGTGACGGCGCCCGGCACCGCGCATTAGTTCTTCGGCTTGCTTTACTGTACTGCCTGACCGGATTTTCACGGTGTCTATGGTGTCCGCCAGCATACCAGCAGTCAGGATCCGTGAACGGTCCATTTCCTTGGCAAAGTTGCGCACGTAGTCGTCGACTGGCGATAGAACGATCTCTTGCGGGGTGCCGACCTGAACGAATCGACCATCGCGCATCACCGCCAGATGATCGCTCAATTTCACCGCCTCGAGAAAGTCGTGAGTGATAAAGACGATCGTCTTCTTGATGTCACGCTGCAGTTTCAAAAGTTCCCGCTGTAACTCGTCGCGTATCAACGGGTCGAGCGCACTGAACGGCTCGTCCATGAGCAGGATATCGGGATCACTGGCCAGAGCACGGGCGAGGCCCACGCGTTGTTTCATTCCGCCGCTTAGATTATCGGGGTAGTGGTCCGCCCAGTCTGACAGTCCCACCTGAGCCAGCGCCTCGAGCGCTTTTGAGCGGCAAGCATCAACGTTTTCGTGTCGCACGCTGAGACCAAATTCCACGTTATTCAATACCGTTTTGTGAGGCAGGAGCGCAAAATTCTGGAAGACCATCGAAATCTTGGTACGGCGGACCTCGCGAAGTTCGGAACGGGATTTTCCCAGAATATCCTCACCATCGATAAAAACTTTGCCGCGTGTCGGCTCGATCAATCTGTTGAGGCAGCGCACCAGTGTAGATTTACCCGATCCGGACAAGCCCATGATGGTAAAAATCTCGCCTTCCTTCACCTTGAAAGACACGTCCAGCACTGCCGCCACTTGTTCTGTCTTTGCCAGTATTTCCGACGGATGAACGTCTTGGTCGATAAGGGCCATCGCCTCGTCGGGCCGGTTTCCGTACACCTTGTACAGATGGCTTATTTCCAGTTTAGCGGTCATAAATTGAAGCATCTCCCTTTAGCGAGCCGACGCGCACCCCGTGGCCTGACGGGCGCGCACACGTAACGTCTGTCGTGGTCAAGGCTTTGACCAATTGGCGGTATCCTCCGGCACGGATCTATCCGCCCAGGGAATGGTTCTTCACGACAAGGGGTCAAAGCGACAGTTAAATCAAATCGATAATACTCATCCAATAATCGATTTATTTGATGTTCACCAGTTTTGATCATTCATTAAAAAAATCAAATCTAGAATGAAAATTATCGATTTGACTGATGAATAATTTGCCTGACTTGTAGGGCTGAGTCGTGGCGTATCGATTGCGCCCAACACCAATCAACGACAGGAGCCACCATGAGTTTGCCATCGCTGCCACCGGCCATTGACTGCGTCCATTGGGAAGAAGGAACAGGCGAACCTTTGTTCCTGATCCACGGGATCGGCGCCTCTCACGCGACATGGGACGGGGTTGTGGACAATCTCAAATCCGACTTCCGTTGCATCACCTATGATCTGCGCGGGCACGGCATTTCTCCGATGCCGGATGGGCAGTTCGATCTTGAGGCTCTGGTCTCTGACCTTGAAGCCCTGCGCGCCAAGCTGGGAATCGAGAAAGCGCATTTTGCGGGGCATTCTCTGGGTGGCATGATCGGCCCGGCCTATGCGCGCTACTTCCCCGACAGGGTCAAGACCCTGGGCCTTCTTTCGACGGCCGCCGGGCGCACCGAAGAGGACAGCGCCAAGGTGCAAGGTGTGGTCGCGGCAATGGAGCGGGACGGGATAGAGAATATTCTGACGACACTCGTGGATCGCTGGTACACCGATGATTTTGCAGAGAAAAATCCGGAAATTGTGCAGGCTCGGCTAGAACAGATCACAGGGATGAGCGCCGACGTCTTCCTGAACGTGTTTCACATATACGCAACGACCGAAATGGCCCCTTGGTTGAACAAGGTGAAAGCTCCATCGCTGGTGTTGACCGGCGAGAATGATGGAGCCTGCAACCCTCGCCTGAACCGATTTATCGAAAGCCAGCTCGACGATTGCGAATTGGTCATTCTCGAAGGGCTGAAACATTCAATCCTGATGGAAGCACCTGATCAGGTGGCGGATCACTTGCGCCGCTTCATCACGTCGCGCAGTTGAATCGCGGCATTGGGTGCCCAAAAATACGGAGATTGATGATGAGCGATAGACAGCAAACGGTAGAGATTGCCGGTGCAGGGCTGGCTGGTTTGGCCGCCGCCGCCGCATTGGGGCAGCGGGGTTGGAAAGTGCGGGTACATGAACGCTCCAATGAACTGCGTGAGATCGGTGCCGGACTTTACCTTTGGAAAAATGTGCTCGACGCGCTGCGCGAGTTGGGCGTTTACGACGAGATTGAGAGAATTGGGGTGCGGTCAACCGTGCCGCGCTTGTTGCAGGATCACCGCCAGAAAGAGGTTGTACTACGCGCATCGGATGATGAGGAACCACCGGAACTGATCGTTATGTTGCGCACCGAGCTGCACCGTATCCTTGCAGAATGTGCAAGGGCGGCTGGGGTCGAGATCGTGACCGGGTCAAAAGTCATCGGTGCTGACCCCGATGGACGACTTGAATTCGAGGATGGCTGGGGCCCCAAGGCCGATCTGGTGATTGGTGCGGATGGCGTATTCTCGCAGGTCCGAGATTCGCTGCACCTAGCGACGGAAATCATCGAGCTCAGGGACGGTTGTGGCCGGCACTTGATAGAGCGCAGGCCTGAAGACAAGCTGAACGAACGCCGTATCGAGATGTGGAATGGCGGACGGCGCATCGGCATGGCGGCGGTCAGCAAGGACTATCACTATGTCTTCCTGTGCTGTGCAGAGAACGACATCCAGGGCCGGCTGCAAAAGCCCTTCAATCTGGACGCCTGGAGAAAAAGCCATCCCAATTATCGAGAGTATCTTGAACGCTTGCCGCGTCACCCGAAGGAACGGTGGCGTCCCTTCTACAACATCACCTGTTCATCCTGGTCACGTGGTAATGTCTGTATCGTAGGCGATGCCGCGCATGGCATGGCGCCGAATCTGGGGCAGGGGGCTTGCGTGGCGATCGTCAATGCAGTTGTGCTGGCCCGGGCCGTGACTGGCGCAGCTGATATTCCCCAGGCCCTACAACGGTGGGAAAAGGCTGAGCGTCCCTACATCGATAAAACCCAGCGCATGTCCTTCCTCTACGGGGCTGTCGGTACGCGCTGGCCCAGAAAACTGCTGTGGTTGCGCAGTCTGATCTTGCCTCTCTTGGCTAAGACCAAGCGTTTCCAAAGAAACTTGCGCGTCGCTGTGGACCACACGCCGAGCATCTGAAGACCCGCGTCACCCCAAAACATATTTGTTCCTCAATCCTAACAAAGGGTTCAACATGCCTATTATCCGTGTCGAAATGTTCGAAGGCCGCTCGACAGAGCAAAAGCGCAATCTGGTATCAGAGTTGACCACTGCGTTCGTCGAGACCTGTGGCGGCACACCTGCGTCGGTGCAGGTGGTCATCACCGATTTCTCATCCGAAAACTGGGGCGTCGGGGGACAACTGATCGTTGACCGAAACAAGGGAACGTGACTTTGGTCGACGATCCCCTATCCAAAACACCCTCACGCCCCAGCGTCACGGGGAAGGGGCGGCCGATTATTTTCGTGCACGGCAATGCCTCGACCCGAGAGGTCTGGACAGATGTCGTCCGGCATCTGAAGGACGCTCATTGCTGTATCACCTATGATTTGCGTGGTCATGGGGATGGTCGCCCCTCAGATGACACCATCAGTCTGGACCAGCTGGTTGAGGATCTGGAGGAGGTACGTGCAACGATCGGACACGAGCGAGTGGCATTGGTCGGGCATTCCCTAGGCGCCTTCATCGTTGCTCGCTACGCTGAACGCCATCCAGGGCGAGTTGAATGGATCAGCTTGATGGCAATGCCTGCAGGGCGCACCGAGAACGACAAGAAAACTGCCGCAGATCTACTGCAAAAGATGAAAAAAATAGGCGTGGCGCAAACGATGCCTGTACTTTCGTCGTCTTGGTATACGGAAAGCTTCACCGCCTCCCGTCCAGGCACACTTGAGAAGCGGCTAAATCAGGTTTTGGCAATCGATGAGGCTGTGTTCTTGCGCTTCTATGGGCTCTACAGCCGTGTTGATGTTGATGCGTCACTGCCCCACATCGCCGTGCCAGCGCTGATTATAACCGGTGAACATGCCCGTGGTTGTGGCGCCGAAGTCGCTGCGAATGTGGCAGGGCTGATGCGCGATGCATCCACAGTCGTGTTTGCCGATATGAAGAATGGCATTCTTACGGAAATCCCTGGAAAGGTGGCGCAGAGTCTGCATGAGTTTGCATCCGGCATCAGGAAAAATTGAGCACAGTGAAAATTGGGGGCGAACCTCCAGATCCCCAACATTCAGTCGAACGATTAGTTTTCTGGGTGCAGTTGGCGATCGAACCTAACGGCCATCTATTCAGGAGTATGCATTAAATGCGGTTTTCATCACTCTTACGGTTATTAAAATCGTCGCGATGTGGGGCGAATAAACTCTGGCCGATAGAAAATGAAACCTTCATTTTATCAAAAAGACACGAAAACTGGGCTGTTGAAGCTCTTTACGTTTCATTCCAGTGAATCTCGCGTTTGTCCTTGGTCATGAATATCTCCTTCTTTCCAAACCTGGGAGGCTAAAGGAAATGTCTCGCGAGTAACGGCATACCTACAAGCGAGAGCGCGTGATGCAGGGCTATCGCTCACCCGGCGGTCTGCAACTTTTCGTGTCCATCCATTCTGCCACCCGCAATTGTTTCTCCGTCCCAGCCCGCCGCCGCGAAGCCCTGACCAATCGTTACGGTAGTGCTCCTGGGCATGGTGTAATTCCGACGGTAGCGCGGGCTGAGTGGAGCCATGCGTAGCTCAGGCGAAGCCCGCGCGGGTTGCTGGGCGGCCATGGACGTTCTCCGGTAGGGTTTGGGTTGCAACCTGACCTACCGATCGAGGAGATCACCCATGACCAAGGACACGATAGCAGAAACAGCGACGTTGAAAGCGCTTCTTTCGGAGACGTCCGACCACCAGATTCTGGCCGAGATGCTGGGTTTCGTTGCTGACCGGCTGATGGCGCTGGATGTTGACCAACTATGCGGTGCCCAAGCGCATGAACGCGCGCCCGAGCGGGTGAACCGCCGGAATGGGTATCGTGAACGCCGATGGGAAACCCGTGCCGGGACTGTCGATGTTCAGATCCCGAAGCTGCGTAAGGGGTCATATTTCCCGGAGTTTCTGGAGCCCCGTCGCGCTTCGGAAAAGGCTATGACTGCGGTGATACAGGAAGCCTACATTCAGGGCGTCTCGACGCGCTCGGTGGATGACTTGGTGAAGGCGATGGGCATGACAGGCATCTCCAAGAGCCAGGTCTCCCGCCTGTGCGGTGAGATCGATGAACGGGTGGACGCCTTCCTTGACCGGCCACTGGAGGGTGAATGGCCCTACCTCTGGCTGGACGCTACCTACATCAAGGTCCGGCGCTCGGGGCGGATCGTCAGCGTCGCGGCCATAGTGGCGGTTGCGGTCAATACTGACGGGCGGCGCGAGGTTCTGGGCATCGCCATTCAGCCCAGCGATGCCGAGGTGTTCTGGGGCGAAATCCTGCGCACTCTGGCCGACCGTGGCCTTCGCGGCGTCCAACTGATCATCGCGGATGAACACAAGGGCTTGAAAGGCGCCGCCGCCAAAGTGCTGGGAGCCACCATCCAGCGCTGCCGCGTGCATTTCATGCGCAATGCGCTGGCCTGCGTCGGCAAGAAGGACCGCCCCATTGTCACAGCCGCGCTCAGGACGGCCTTTGACCAGGATACGCTGGCAGACTCGAAAGAACACTGGACCAAGCTGATCGAGGCCTTTCAGCCACGCCATCCTAAGCTCGCTGAACTGATGCTCCGCGCTGAAGACGACGTGCTGGCCTACAAGTCTTTCCCGCAGGCTCACGGGCGGCAGATCCACTCTACCAATCCGCTTGAGCGCCTGAAAAAAGAGATCAAGCGCCGCACCAATGTTGTCGGTATCTTCCCCAACGAGCCTGCGATCAGGCGTCTCGTTGGCGCGCTGATGCTGGGGCAAAACGATGAATGAGCGGTCACACGACGTTACATGACGCTGGAAATCGTCGCCGCCATCTGCGAGGATTATACCATGGACCCGGCGAAAATCGCCGCCTTGTAAACCGGCTCAACATCCAGCCGGAGAACAAATTACACCACGTGCTGGGACACTACCTGAGCGCGCGGACGGCATCGAAGTGGCGAACATGATCCGTAAGGGTCAGTTGACGCCCGGACTCTGTCCGTTTGCATAGTTTTCTGCCCTGGCCGCCTAGCAGAATGAAATCGTAGCGCTTCATTCAGCCATCTCCGGAGTTTGTGACAGAACCGCGGTCACATCATCAAGGCCCCGCGTGCCTACGCCGGATGCTTAGGAATTATTAAGGCCTTCTGCATGAAAGCCTTTGAATTCAGGATGATTTCAGCCAGAGTTTCCATTTTTTGGGAGGCATTCAGAATTTTCTGCCTGAGTTCCTCTTTAACCCCAAGCAAGCGAATAATGGCATCATTGACGTAATCTATCCCCTCGCGGCTGGTCATTGGCATTTCCCTGAGGCTTGCACATAGCCAGACGCCGTCAATCGTGGTCCGGATTTGGTCCGCAACCGAGCTCAAATCATCATCTAAATTCAACATTTTCAGAGCATTTAGAAGATTGCTACGCATACGCGCATGGATGACCGTTTGAATACGTTGGCTTTGCTTGTTGTAGGGAACGTCCGCGCACAGACATATCCAGGCGCGGCAAACTTCTTGATGAAAAACTGGCGCAGCAAAGTTCCCAACAACTATAGCAGAGATACGTTCTTCAGGTGATTGTGCATGGCGCAATAGCTCTACCACGCTGTCTCGGATAAGATTGTTTGCTCTGCGCATCACACCTTCAAAAAGAGCGTCTTTGTCACCGTAGTGATGTAGCACGACGCTTTTCGAAACACCCGCTCGCTTAGCTACGCGATCAATCGTCGCTCCGCGAGTACCGTGTTCGACCAGCGTTTCAAATGCGGCCTGCGAAAGCTCGGAGCGGCGCATTTGGCGTATCGAGAGTTTCGTCAACTTGAGCCACCTCTATCGGGCATTTCCTCAACACAGTGAGTACCAGTTGCGCACAATAAATACAAGTTGACATAAAAACCGACCAATGGTCTATTTTTAGACTAACCGGATCAGAATCGGGCGATATCGACTTAAACTATCGATAGATTGAGGTTTGCCGAAGCTCTTGATCAGAAGTTTGAACATGCAAAGCGTCAGAAAGTGCTTACGAATGAACGACCAGCAGTCAGCAAGCAAAGAGAACAGCGATCTTGGACGGTGCTTGTTGTCTGACAGCGCCCGGCCAAACTTCCGCCTCGACAAGAATGCCGCAAAGGCTGTCACGTCGGTTAGAGCCGGGCTTTCCAAGGAGTTTGAGCCACGTTCAATTCGTGCTTTGAAAGACTGGCCCGTTACCACTCGTAGGAAGGTTCTCGGCGGATTGAGTTGTCATATTGTTGAGCCTGCCGACAAGCCTGCCAAAATCCTGATCCTTCACTTCTATGGCGGTGGATACGTTTCTGGAAAACCGGAATATGATCTGCCGATTACGGCTGCTTTGGCAGCGCTTTGTGACGCCATTGTAATTGCCCCCCGCTACGCGCAGGCACCGGAACGGCCTTATCCCCAAGCATTCAATCAGGGTGTTTGTCTCTACAGAACGCTAACTCACGAATACGCGCCGCTCCCCGTTGTTTTGACTGGAGAGTCCGCAGGAGGTGGGTTGGCCGCCGCCGTTGCATTGGCAGCCATAGGCGCAAAAATGCCTTTGCCGGCTTGCCTTTCCTTGTTTTCACCATGGGTGGATTTGTCAAAGAGTGGCATTGCACAGACGGCAACCGGCGAAGACCCGACTTTGAAGACCGAACAGCTGGCTTGGTATGCCGAGGCCTATCTTGCCGGGGCGAATGCAAAAGGGCCATATGTTTCGCCGGCACTTGCTCGAATACCCCAAGAATGGCCCTCGACGCTTCTTACGACAGCAACTGGCGACTTGCTGCACCCGACCATTCTTACATTTCGCGATAGGCTGAAAAATCACGGAGCTGACGTGCGTCTCATCGAGGCGGACGGCATGTGTCATGTCTTCGAACTGTACGACGAGTTTGACGAAGCCGCCCCAGCTCTGCGCGAAACGGCTGCATTCATAAAAGCAGCCGTTGATTCAGAACATTCACAATCCATCCGGGAGACATGAGAAATGCTCGATCAAGCCAAGATAAAAAGCATTGTCGGAGAAGGCTTCACTGACGATGCTACGAATTCGTACGCAGCGGAAGGGCGTTACTACACTGACCCGGATGTACACGCTCTCGAATTGAACAAAGTCTTCGGGCGCGAATGGAACTATGTCTGCCACCAGTCGCAGATACCGAACCATGGCGACTACATGGTGGTTGAGGTCGCGGGACAATCTCTTTATGTGATCCGCGGCAAGGATGATGTGATCCGGGCGTTCTTCAACGTCTGCCAACACCGTGGCCACGAATTGCTGCAAAGCTCCGGCAACATCCGCAGTGTCGTGGTCTGCCCATATCACGCGTGGAGCTATGACCTGACGGGCAAGTTGCGCGGCGCGCCCAAAATGAAAGAGGTCAAGGGCTTTGACCGATCTAGGTTCAAACTGAGCGAGATCCGCATTGAAGTGGTCGGCGGTTTCGTTTTCCTCAATTTCAGTGCGGATGCACCACCCTTCCGCGAGATGGCACCGGAGTTCGAGACGATCATCACCGCGATGGTAGGTGAGGTCGAGAACCTGCAGTTCGTCAAGAAGAAAGACTATGACATCAAAGCAAACTGGAAGATCGTAACCGAAAATTTTCTGGAAGCTTACCATGTCGAGTTTTCCGGCGACGCACATGTTGCCCTCGGCAAAATCATCGATGTTGACACGTATCGGTTCAACATCTCTGGCCGGACGATCGAGTACACTGCGCGAGGCGGTCCAGCCGATGTGCTTCCCTACAATTCGAACCAGAAAGACGACTTTTCCAACTCGCGCAATGCACCGTTTCATCAGGTGTTCCTCTACCCGCATATGACCTTCTCGGTCTTTCCGGGCACAAACATGATGTTTGTATTCAATATGCGGCCAAACGGACCAGAGAAGACGGCCGAAGAGATCATCTATTTCACCCTTGATGGTAGCATGTCTGAACCGACTGAAACTGCAGAGGCTTATGTCAGTGACAGTCTCAACCCCGAAGACATCAGCCTTGTGGAAGCCGTGCATCGCGGCCTGAAGTCCCGAGGCTATGTACCCGGGCGCTTGATGGTGGACGAAGCCATGGACGCGGCTTGGGGTGAACAGTTCGTTCATCATTTCAATCTTCTGAACCTGCAGGCGTTGAGCCGGACCTAGGGATGGATCAGCGCAACTTCTGCATTGGCGGCGCATGGGTTGTGCCATCGCCCTCTGATGGTTTTTTCGTGATCGCTCCGACGACCGGGGAAACTTATGCCACGATCTCTCTTGGCATAGCGGAGGATCGTGATCCCTTGCCGGAAAACCCGTTTCTGCGTGCTCACCGATCGCCGCGCCGAGTTGGCGGAAGCGATGATACTGGAAATCGGTGGGCCCCGAGATTGCGACCGCACCGCCCATGGGAATGCCTTCGTGGCGCACCTCACCCGGGCAACAAATCTGACAAATTACGATCCAGAACAGGGAAAAAGTAAATGACGAAGATCAGCAACCGCCGAATGGATCGGCGTGGATTCCTCAAAACGACAGCGGCGACTGTGGCGACGGCTTCATTGCCCTTGGGCGGCGCATACGCACAGCCCAAGCGCGGCGGACACCTCAGGGTTGGCAAGGGACACGGCAACACCACAGACAGTCTAAATCCGGCCACTTGGGACAACGGTTTCACGCTGCCGATGACCTTCGCAATCCACGGCCACCTGACAGAGATACAGCCCGATGGCTCGGTCGGCCCGGAAGTTGCGGAAAGCTGGGAGGTGTCTCCCGACGCAAAAACTTGGCGCTTCAAACTGCGCGAAGGCATGACATTCCATAGTGGGAAAACGGTCACTGCCGAAGACGCCATGGCGTCGATCAATTATCACCGCGGACCGGACGCGACGTCAGCTGCCGGGCCTCTGGTAAAGCAGATCAAGAATATCTCGACGGATGGCAACGTTGTCGTCATGGAACTGGAACGTGGCAATGCGGATTTTGCGTTTCTTCTGAGCGATCATCAACTGACGATTCACCCGGCCAAGGACGACACCATCGATTGGAGGTCCGGCGACGGCTGCGGGAGTTATGTGTTAAAAAACGTCAACTTCGGCGTCTCGATGATGCTGGAGCGGAATCCTAATCACTGGCGGGACGACGTCGCCTGGTTTGACAGCATTGAAATGCTTGCCCTGGTCGATCAGAATGCCCGAACGACCGCGATGGTCTCAGGCGATGTCGACATGATCGACCGTCTTGACCTGAAAACAGTGGGCCTGCTGGAACGCAGCCCGAACCTCAACATTCACTCTGTCGCTGGCAACCAGCATTTCACCTTCGCGATGTCGACCAACAAGGCGCCGTTTGACGACAACAATGTTCGCCAGGCCCTGAAATACGCCGTGAATCGCGAAGAACTGGTTGAGAAGATCCTGTTCGGGCATGGCTACGCAGGAAATGATCATCCGATCGGCCGGGGCCAGCGCTTCTACAACAATGAGGTGGCGCAAAAGACCTATGACCCGGACAGGGCCAAATGGCACTTGCAGCAAGCAGGTCTCGACCAGCTTGAAATCAGCCTATCCGCCGCCGAAGCCGCCTTTGCCGGCGCAGTGGATGCAGGCGTACTCTATCAATCCGCAGCTGCCGCTGCAGGCATCGATCTGAAAGTCGTGCGCGAGCCCAACGATGGTTATTGGTCGGACGTCTGGATGAAGAAACCCTTCTCTGCCGTTTACTGGAACGGGCGGCCGGTAGAGGATCAGATGTTCTCGACCGCCTATGCTTGTGGCGCCGCGTGGAACGATGGCTACTGGTGCAACGAGCGGTTCGAACAATTGATGGTTGCTGCGCGGTCCGAACTGGATACGGCAAAAAGGCAAGCCATGTATTTCGAGATGCAAGAAGTCGTGGCAAACCAAGGGGCGATCGTCATTCCAATGTTCGCGAATTTCGTATTTGCAACCTCCAACAGGATTTCGACGCCCGACGTCATGGCCTCCAACTGGGATGTTGATGGTGAACGTTGGGCAGAACGATGGTGGTTCGCCTGAATTTTCAATCCAAAGAAACTGTGAAACCCGGCGTTGCGTTTCGGGTTTCATGGCGCATGGTGTCTGACCTGCCCCCCGCGAGATCCCTCACTTTAATGTAGAGTTTGCTCAACCATGAAGGAGCAAACATATGCGAAAGAGCCGTTTTACTGAGGCGCAGATTATTGGGATGATTAAGGAGCAAGAAGCAGGCATGCCGACAGCCGAAGTGTGTCGTCGCCACGGCCTGAGCCCCTCCACATTTTATAAGCTGAAAGCCAAATACGGGGGCATGGATGTTTCCGAAGCGGCCCGGCTGAAGTCCCTTGAAGATGAGAATGCCAAGCTCAAGCGGCTGCTGGCCGATACGATGCTCGACAATGTCGTGCTGAAAGACCTGCTGGGAAAGAACTGACGACATTGAGCAAGCGGCGGGAGGCAGCGCTCAAGGCGATGCGGGACCATGAAATCTCGCAGCGTCGGGCCTGCCGGCTTGTCGGTGTCGACCCAAAGACAGTCCGGCGAGAACGCCCGCCGGACTGTGCTGAGATACGCAAGGAGATGCAGGAGATTGCCGGCAAGCGGCGTCGGTTCGGCTACCGCCGGATCGGCGTCCTACTCGAACGCAAGGGTATGATCATGAACCACAAGAAACTCTATCGGCTCTACCGGGAGGAAGGGCTTTCAGTGAAACGACGCCGCGGTCGCAAGCGGGCCCAAGGCACACGCACGCCTATGCCGCAGGCGTTGCGCCCCAACGCACGGTGGTCGCTGGACTTTCTCTCCGACAGCTTCGGGGCTTCACGCAAGTTCCGTATTCTGGCAGTGATCGATGACTGCAGCCGCGAGAACTTGTGCCTGATTGCAGACACCAGCATCTCCGGCTCGCGTGTCGCTCGGGAACTGGACGCGCTGGTGCGGATTTACGGGAAGCCCGCTTGTATTGTCATCGGACAACGTCCTATGTCGGGAGAATCTGGCTGCTTAGGTCAGCAGGTCATGGGGCATCCGGTGATCCGGATGCCCTGATAGATTTGCCCAGACGGGATCTGCCGTCAAGAAATGATCTCTTCCATAGCAAACACAGGGTACGCGCGATGGCGGCCCTCACCGTCCTCAATACGAGATCCCAAATCCCAAGCAGAAGGCCCGAACATTATCTACGAGGTCAGCGAACTGCCTCCACGGCTCATCAGAGAGAGGTCCTTCCGCCTGGGCTCACCCCCTCGAAGAAGGGGCGATAGGGTGCGCCGTGTTTGACGACGGCGTGTACGGTGCGCGCCATCTTGGCCGCGATTGCGGTGTAAGCCTTGCGGCGCAGATGGGCATTGTGTCGATCCTTGGAAATGTAGCGTTCGAACTTGTCCCGGAAGCTGTTGGTTCTCTTGAGAACGGCGGTTTGGCCGGCCATCCAGAGCGTGCGCCGAAGCCGGGCATTGCCATACTTCGAGATGCGGCTCTGGCCGCGGAACATGCCGGACTGGACGGTGGCGAGATCCATCCCACAGAACTTCAGGAACTGGCGATGATGGCGGAAGCGACGCAGGTCGCCGGCCTCGGCCAGGATGGTCATGGCGTTGATCGGGCCGATGCCGGGAATGGTGGTCAGCAGCTGATAATCGGGGAGGTCCGAAAGCAGCTCGACGGCCCGCGCCTCAATCACATCACGCTGTCGGATCAGGCTGCGGCCCTCGGCCAGCACCAGGCGGAACATGCGGATGGCATCGGAGTCGGAATGTACCGGCAGCCCGACCGATCCGACCGCAGTAGCGTAAATGTCTGAAAGCAGACGCTCTTTGGAGACCTTGCGACCGACCACCTGCCAAGCATCCGCGATGAAGGCCTCCCGGCTCATGACCGTGATCATGTGTGGCGATGGATACTTCTCGAGGAACGCCAGGAACCAGTCGGTCCGCGAGCTCCGGTGAAACCGCTCGGCCTCGGGGAAGTAGAGCGGCAGGTAGTGCGTCAGGTAGTGCGTCAGGATGCGGTGCCACAGTTCGGTCTTCGAGCGCGAGACGATCTCATGGGTCTTTGACAACTCCTGAATGTCGGCGGTCCCGGTCACCAGCGGATCATGGAAGAACTGCACCGCCCCGATCTCCAGCATGTGCAGGATGACCTGGGCATCCTTCGGATCGTTCTTGTCCCAGCTGTTGTGCAGTGCCTCGCGCGTTCGCGCCAGACCAACGGAAGAGACAAGCTTCAGCTCGAACCCGGCCTGGCCGAGATGATGAGCCAAAGCACGGTGATAATTGCCTGTCGCTTCAAATCCGATCCGCACCGGCAGGTCGTAGCTGGCGAGAGTAGTGGCCAAGCGCTGGAAATCTTCCAGCGTGTTCGTAATCGTAAGTCGACGGCGACGCTTCTTGCCGGGATTGCCGATAAGCACTTCGTGCCGGTGTTTGGAAATGTCGATGGCGACCAGCACGGTCGCGGTGGTAGAATGGGCAATGGTCATAACTGGTCTCCTCAGCGGTGTGGTTCATGCAAAACCATTGTTGAGACCTGAGACCCGGTTATGGCCACCCGCTGCGCTATTTGGGGGCTGCGCGCGTGGCCATAACCTCTCGGCAGCCCTTCTTCCCGACGTGCTACGGGACCGAGTTCACCAGTCGGGCCATTCTGCGATGGGCCGACCAGAACGCCGTTCCATGGCATTACATCGACCCTGGCAAGCCGCAGCAGAACGTCTTCATCGAGTCGTTCAATGGTAGCCTGCGCGATGAGCTGCTGAACGAGGAGATCTTCGACACTCTGGACGATGCGCGACGGAAGCTGGCCCTCTGGCGCTACGACTACAACACCATCAGGCCACACTCATCGCTCGGAAACCAAACGCCAAAGCAAGCGCGGCAGGCGCTTGAGCAATTTGAGGGCTCCGCGCCCACCGCGCTTGCCCAATCCGGAACCCCAAACTATCAAAACCAAACCTGCAAACTCTCGTTATGAGTGAGGGACCCATGGGGGGCAGGTCACGGCCGCCATGACGTTCGGCGGAAAAACTGTTTTCCTGGGGCGAATGCGACCAAGCCACGAGCGTTCATCAACCGCCGCGCCATTCTTCCTGCGGCACCGCGAGCAGCTGATCGCGAAACCAATGCCACCCGAATTAATCCTAGGGGAGAACAGTCTGGTCATAATTCAACTCTTGCATGTCCTGAAAACGGTCGCCAATCCGGTGATGAGGGCGACCGCCCGTTGCCACACCAATGGCGATCAGGATCTCGTCGGGCGCCGGGGCGTCGGGGATATTGAATTCCATTGTCATGAAGTGGGATCTCGCGCCGCCCTCGGTCGTATGCTTGAGGGGAAGTGTGATGGAGTTTCCCGGTCCGCCACGCTTGTTCGTGAAAGGAATGAACTCGGAACTTTGCGCGGCATCACGCAGGAAGTTTCCAAAGCGAAGCGTGTGAATCAGGGCAAAGCCGTGCTCGATCTCTCCATTCACGCCGACAATGGCGGTTTTGCCGAAGGCCTGCACATTCTCGCCCCCACCAACAAGCGGCATCAAGCGCTCGACCAATTCGCGCCCTAGAACTGGTGCGAACGCATGGATTTCGGAGCGCAAATCCTCGACGAAACGCCCGGCCCACGGATTTGTCAGGACGGCGGCCACTGCAGCCATGCGCAAAGGCGGATCTGCGGGTTTGGTGCCCTCGATCAGTGTATCTTCGATGAAATGCACATATTTGCGGACTTCGGGCGTCATGATGGCTCCTTGCGTAAAAAGGGCTCCAGCAAGGCGGCGACCAGATCTGGCGCCTCCAGCAGTGTTGAGTGTCAACACGGAAGGGCTGGATGTAGATTCCTGCGCCCATCAAGTCATTTTGAAGCTTGAATCCTTGGGATTGATTTCGGGGGGATGATGATGTCGCACGGATTGAACCTGAATGATCTCAAGGCCCGACTTGTTCCCGTCGCATATGCGGCGGGGGCGAAGATTATGGAAGTTTACAAAAAACCGGCCGAGGCGGATACCAAGTCGGACGGCTCTCCGGTCACCGAAGCGGATGCCGCTGCCGAGGCTGTAATTTTACCCGCCTTGGCCCACGTCGCCCCCGGCGTCACAGTGATTTCCGAAGAAAACGCCGCCAGTCACGCTTTGGCCGCGCCGGAGGCCTTTTTTCTGGTCGATCCGCTGGATGGCACCAAAGAGTTTCTCAAACGCGATGGGAAAGGCAGTTTTACCGTCAATATTGCATTGGTTGACAAAGGCGAACCGATCTTTGGCATCGTTTTTGCTCCTGCGTTGGATCGCTTGTTTGTTGGCGTCAAGGGGGCCGGCGCAGAGGAAACGAATTCAGTAAAGTCTAGACACATTCTGGTTCAAACTCCGCCCGCTTCTGGCAAAGTTGCCGTTGCAAGTGCCTCACACAGGGATGAGGCAACCAACAATTGGCTGCGAGAAAACGGTATCACGAAGACCATCTCTACAGGCTCGTCTCTCAAATTCTGCTTAGTCGCCACTGGCGAGGCTGATGTCTATCCCCGGTTCGGACCAACGATGGAGTGGGACACAGCCGCTGGTCAAGCGGTCTTGACTGCTGCGGGTGGTCGCGTGACCCATCCGGACTTGACGGATTTCAGGTTTGGCAAACCCGATTACCGCAACGGACCATTCATCGCATGGGGCGGGAGCCTTGCAGACCCATGAAATGAGGCTGCTAAGTTCAGGCCAGATCATCAAAGCCATTGCGGGCGACAACCACAGAAGCGGCCAGTTAGGCGTTGAAGTTAAGGCGGAGGCCCGGTCTGGGCCAACGCAAATGCCCGAGCTCTCCTGTGGTCGACAGCGTGACATAGGCATCACGCATGTCCTCTCCACCGAATGCGATATTGGTGCAGAATGGATCGGGCATCGCGATCTCGTCGACGATGTCTCCGGAGGGAGAAATCACAAGGATGGCGCCGCGATAGATCTGGCCAATGCAGATGTTGCCGTCAGCGTCGATTGCAAGTGAATCAAAGCCTCGTTTCCCGTCAGGTGACGCCACCAGTCGACCGCCATGCGCGGCGCCTAGCGTAGGATTGAGAACCGGTTGCCCCGCTGCGTCTAGATCGAAGGCCCAAAGGCGGCAGGTAAATGTTTCTGTTACCCACAACGTGCTGCCATCGGGGGATAGGCCTACGCCATTGGGGCTGTGAATGGGGAAAATGACCTCGCGCAATGCGCTGCCGTCGATCCGGCCGTACAAGACCGCTCCACGATCCATTTCACGTTCACGGACCTTACCGTGGTCGGTCATCCAGAACCCACCATTCTGGTCAAAGACGATGTCATTTGGCCCCTTCAGGGGGGCCTTGTCAGAATGGGTATAGAGAACGCTAACTTGACCAGTCGCAAGATCTATGCGTTCGATCCTGCCGCCAGAATAATCCAGCGCCTGACCTGCGGGCAACAGACCCTCTTCGGCGCTTTCCTTCCACGCAAAGCCGCCGTTGTTGCAGATGTAAAGCGCGCCATCGGGGCCGATTGCCGCTCCGTTTGGGCCGCCGCCGGTTTCGGCGATGACGGTCTGGGTGCCATCGGCTGACACGCGCGTGACCTGGCCGCGCGCGATCTCGACCAGAATGACCGAGCCGTCCTCCATGACAATCGGGCCTTCGGGAAATCTGAGGCCTTTGGTGATGGTGCGGATTTGCGATGATATCATGATGGGGATCTCCGGCTGGTTCGGCAATTCAGGCAACGCTGAGCGCGCGCGTTTCGGAATAGGCTAGTCGTGCAAAGGAGACGTCCATTGAGGTTTGGACATCTATCACGGCTGGTCGCTTGTTGGTGCGGACCGTTTCAAGCGCGCGTATCAGGGCGTCGTTCAGCGCATCTAGCCCGGCCGCGTTGTAGCTGTCGCAACCCATGCCACGGGCAATAGCGGCGTAATCGACACGGCTGAACTGAGTGGCGAACGGTCCGCGCGAATGCTGCGACCAGCCCAATGCGTCGTTGTTCATCACCACACAAATCACGGGAAGCTCGGCCTCGACCGCTGTTATGAGGCCATTCATCGTCATCGAGAAACCGCCATCGCCGCAAAAGGCCACAACGGGACTGTCGGGTGAGAGCAGTTTACGCGCCATGGCCGAGGGCACAGCGTACCCCATCGGCCCGGCGCCTGCCGGTTGGATGAATTTCCCAGAGCCGCGCGTGCGCAGGCAATGCAGCATGAATATCCGGTTTTCGCCGGCATCGCAGGTATAGATGGTTTGGGGCGGAAGGGTTTCCTGCATCGCGTGGATGATTTCGTGAGGAAAAAGCGACTTCACGCCTGGCGCGGATGACGGTAGCGGGGCGGTTAACGGGGCGTTCAACGAGAGGTGCCAGCTATCCACGGCAGGCCTGTCGGACCATTCGGCGGTCATGGCGTCCAGTGTCGTACCGGCGTCGCCGATCAACGTCTGTGTTGTCGGTAGGGTCCAGGACGCGTTTCGCGGCTCGATGTCGACCTGAATCAGAGCCTGTTGTGTAGGGTCGATCAGATTGGGATTGGCCTGCACCGTGTCGGAAGCCGACAGTTTTGTGCCGATGGCAAAGATCACGTCGGCGCAGCCCACCGCGCAGTTGGCAAGCGGGTTTCCGTAGCCGCCATAGACACCGCAGGACAGCGGGGAATCGTCGCTAAAGACGCCTTTGCCGGCGGGTGAGGTCACGACAGGAATGCCGGATATATCTGCGAACCGCATCAGTGCGTCTTCGGCCCCTCCGACGCGGACACCGTTCCCGGCGATAATCAGCGGACGCGCGGCGTGGCCCAGCATGTCCAGGGTGGACCCAAGAGCGGGCAGGTTGGAATTAACGGCGTTGATGTATGGGGCGGTCGGATAAAGGCGTGGCGCGCTCTCACCGCCTGCGTTTCCATCTAGAGCGTGCAATCCATAGATCATCGCCACCGGTCCGGGGGTTCCGGCCAGAGCATGTTTGATGGCCAGTTGCGTTCCGATGACCGCAGGATTCGGGGCGTCAGCGGTAAACACCTGTTTGGTGATGGCCGCGAATGCCTGCCGGGCGTCCCAGTTGCCATACTCGCCTGTGCCGGATTGGTAGGGCGCGTGCAGGGAATATCCGGGTGTGTCGGAGAAATCCGTCAGCAACAGCATCGGGGATGAGGACAGATGCGCCTCTATAGTTCCCAGCATACCATTGCCCAAAACCCATGGCCCCTGTCCCAACAGGACCCCTGGTACACCGGTAATGCGCCCTACGGTTTCGGCCATAACAGCGCCCAGGCTTTCCTCGCGCACGAGGATGGTACGGATTTGGTCCTGTCGTTTTTCCAGCGCGCCGAAAATGCGCCCGGTATGGCCGCCCGACAGGCCAAAGACATATTTGATTCCGGCGGAAACCAACACATCTACGATCGCGTCTGCCGCAGGAACCGGAGTTTCGTACAGTTGTTGCCAGGTCATGTGCGGTTCTTGGTCTGAGCTTCCAGATGAGCGAGAATCGGCGTTGCTCCATCCGAAATATCCAGCTGAATGGCGCGCCTTGCCGTTTCCTTGTCCCCCTCACGGAGCGCGTTGATCAAGGTGATATGGCGGTGCTCGCTTAAATTGCTGGGAGCCTCGCGGTGCTCATAAAGGGCATTCAGCAGTGGCCCCATCTGAAGCCAAAGCCCTTCGACGATCTTGAACAACCGTTGAGAGCCACCAGCCGCGCATAGGGTAAGGTGAAACTGCTGGTTATAGGCCAGAGCCGAGGCGAAATCGGCGTTTTCCTTCGCTTCGATCAACTGCGTGTGGAGGGTCGCCAGCGTGTTGATGGTTTCGGCGCTGATGCGTTCTGCGGCGCGATATGCGCCCTCGCCCTCCAGAAGTTCACGCAATGTGCGTAGGTCTTCGTAGCCGGTCGCGTCCAACTGGGCCACGATAAACGAGCGCCCGGCGGTTTGCGTTAGCGCCCCCTCGGCGGCCAGTTGCACAAGGGCCTCGCGCACGGGGGTCGGGCTGATCCCGAGGCCAGCGGCCAGATTTCGAATGGTCAGCTTGGCGCCGGGTTTGAGCCCGCCGGTCATAAGATTGCGCTTTAGCTCGTTATAAGCCTCGGTCGTGAGGTTCACGTGCGCCAAGGAGCGCACTTTGAATTCTGGCGGTTCGGCTGCGGTCATCTGATGCCCCTTCGTGACGAGATTCCAGTTGGCCGCCGTCAAGATCGCAGATGGCGGGCAGGGGCACTCTATATCAGGCGCGCTGTTTGATCAAGTTTGATATATCATATTTCCTATTGATATATCAAATATCATTTGCTAGACCCCTCGTTGTTCTCGGGAGGAACAGGACGAGGGAGGAGCGACGATGAGCGCAGATTCGAATCAATCGGGGCAGGCGACCGTTGCGGTCACGCTGGCCGCATCACTCAAGCGGCATGGCATTGACGTGCTGTTCGGGCAAAGCCTGCCAAGCGCGCTGCATCTGGTCGCGCCAGATTTCAACATGCTTCAGGTCAATTACCGGACGGAAAACGCCGGTGGGACCATGGCGGATGGCTATGCGCGGATCTCGAATAAGATCGGCGTTGTGACGGCGCAGAATGGTCCGGCGGCAACGCTGTTGGTGCCGCCCATGGCCGAGGCCCTGAAGGCATCCGTGCCGATCCTTGCCGTCGTGCAAGAGGTCGACCGCGCCAGCACGGACCGTAATGCGTTTCAGGAATTCGACCACATGAGCCTGTTCGCCTCGTGCACCAAATGGGCGCGTCGGATTGATACGGCAAGCCGCGTTGAGGATTACGTTGATATGGCCGTGACGGCGGCAACGACAGGGCGACCTGGTCCCGTTGCATTGCTTTGCCCGGCGGATTTGCTGAACGAAGTACACAGTGTGGCCAAGGCCCGCGTGTCTGAAATGGGCCACTTTCCCTTGGATCGCGTCGGGCCTGACCCTGACCGTATCCGCGAGGCGGCGCGCCTGATTGCTGGCGCCCGGTCGCCCTTGGTCATCGCGGGCGGTGGTGTTCATTTGTCCGATGCCGTCGAGGCGCTGACCGACCTGCAAGAGGCCGCAAGCCTTCCGGTTGGGACCACAAACATGGGCAAGGGCACAGTCGACGAAACGCATCCCTTGTCACTTGGCGTGCTGGCCAATGCGCTGGCCACCGGCGCGCCCACGCGCCCGATGAAACCCTTGCTTGACGAGGCCGACGTGGTCCTGTTGATCGGTACGCGCACCAACCAGAACGGTACGGACAGTTGGAAACTATACCCGCAAGGCGCCACGTTCATTCATATCGACATTGACGGCACCGAAGTTGGCCGCAACTACGAGGCGCACCGTCTGGTGGGCGACGCGCGCCTTGCGCTGCGAGCGCTAAAGGATGCGCTGCTGGCCGAGGATCTCGGCGCGCGTCACACGGCGCGCCCCGCCTTGGAAAAACGTATCGTCGAAATGCGCGAACAAGGCCAACGCGAAGCCGCGCCGCACATGACGTCGGACAAAACGCCAATCCGCCCCGAGCGGATCATGGCCGAACTTGGATCGCGCATTGACGCCGAAACCATCGTCGCGGCCGATGCCAGTTATTCGTCACTGTGGGTTCTTGGGTTTCTC
>Ga0209344_10001028_pt1 | contig 40355 bp, 34 predicted proteins | sample Cruoilmetagenom6_FD_187293 | JGI IMG/M metagenome (GOLD analysis project Ga0209344, IMG submission 187293) | Oil polluted marine microbial communities from Coal Oil Point, Santa Barbara, California, USA - Santa Barbara Oil Seep Sample 6 (SPAdes)... | ecosystem: Environmental > Aquatic > Marine... | reverse complement strand
CCGACACTCGGTCCCGACGCTACCGGTGTTGGCTGGGTTTATGAATATGCTTTAGTTGATAAAACAGGCCAGCACGATTTAGCACAATTGCGCTCACTGCAAGATTGGTATTTGCGTTATCCCTTGCAAACCGTTAATGGTGTTGCTGAGGTCGCCTCAATGGGCGGTTTTGTTAAACAGTACCAAGTTGATGTCGATCCGAGTGCTCTTGCACGTTATAACATTCCACTTAACAAAGTGAAAATGGCAATAAAGATGTCCAATAAAGATGTTGGTGGTCGTTTAATTGAACTGGCTGAAACCGAATATATGGTACGCAGTAAAGGCTATATAAAATCAGTTGAAGATTTAAATGTTATTCCCGTCGCGGTAACCGCAGATGGGATCCCCATTCGTCTGAAAGATATTGCCCATGTGCATATAGGGCCTGAATTGCGTCGTGGTGTTGTTGACCTTAATGGCGAAGGTGAAGTTGCGGGTGGGGTTGTTATTATGCGCTTTGGCGAGAATGCGTTAGCAACCATTCAAGGCGTACGAGCAAAATTGGAGGAACTTAAGGCCGGTTTGCCTGAAGGGGTGGAAATTGTAAGTGTTTATGATCGCGGCGATCTTATTGAACGCGCAGTAGACAGCTTAAACACCTCACTGATGCAAGAACTCGCTATTGTTAGTTTAGTGGTTATCATGTTCTTGTTGCATGCGCGCTCAGCATTTGTTGCCATTATTACCTTGCCGTTAGGTATTTTGATGGCGTTTATTGTTATGCGTTTACAAGGTTTAAATGCCAATATTATGTCGCTTGGTGGTATTGCTATCACGATTGGTACTATGGTCGATGGCGCCATTGTTATGGTAGAAAATGCCCATACGTGCTTAGCAAAAGCGCGTGAAGAAAAAGGCCGAGAACTCAGCAATGATGAACGTTGGAAGGTTATTGGTGATAGTAGTAGGGAAGTCGGGCCAGCACTGTTTTTTTCATTATTAGTGATCACCGTTTCATTCTTACCTATTTTTACCATGCAAGCACAGGAAGGTCGATTATTTAGCCCTCTAGCATTTACCGCAACCTATGCCATGGCGGCCTCTGCAATATTAGCCGTTACATTAGTGCCCGTTATGATGGGTTACTTCTTGCGCGGAAAAATCATGCCTGAGCATAAAAACCCAGTAAACCGTGTCTTACATAAGTTACATACTCCAGCACTGACATTTTTGATGAAATTTCGTGGTATGACACTGGTGTTAGCAGTCGCCTTGCTGGCCGTTACTTATTATCCTTATTCAAAATTAGGTAGTGAGTTTATGCCGCCATTAGATGAGGGTGATATTCTTTATATGCCCACCTTATTTCCTGGAATTTCGATCACCAAAGCAAAAGAATTTTTGCAGCAAAGTGATAAAATTTTGAAAACTTTCCCTGAAGTTCATCACGTCTTTGGTAAAGTAGGTCGAGCACAATCTGCCACCGATGCCGCACCTTTATCTATGATAGAAACAACCATTCGCTTAAAACCGAAGGAAGAGTGGCCAGATCCAGATAAAACCACCACGCAAGTGATGGCTGAAATGGACAAAGCGATAAATTTTCCTGGCGTAGCCAATGCTTGGACTATGCCAATTAAAACTCGCATAGATATGTTATCGACAGGGATAAAAACCCCGATAGGCATTAAAGTCTCTGGTCCCGATTTAACTGTGTTGCAAAAGGTATCTAAAGATATCGAACAAGCCATGAAAGGATTACCAGAAACGACGTCCGCTTTTGGTGATCGCACTGTAGGTGGTTACTATCTTGACTTTGATGTTGATCGGGTCGAAGCGGCTCGTTATGGCCTAACAGTGGGGGCAGTGCAAGATGTTATTCAAAGTGCTATTGGTGGCATGAATATCACTGAAACAGTTGAGGGCTTAGAGCGCTATCCAGTGAACTTACGTTACCCGAGAGAACTTCGTGATGATTTAGAAAATCTGAAGCGGGTGTTAATTTCAACACCAACCGGCACACAAATACCTATTGCTATGGTGGCAGATCTTGTTTACCGACGTGGAGCACCGGTGATAAAAAGTGAGGATGCACGTCCCAACGCGTGGATTTATGTTGATATTGCCAGTTCAGATATTGGCGGCTTTGTTCGTGACGCTAAAAAGGTCTTAGCGGAACAAGTTAACATTCCTGCAGGCTATACCGTGACTTGGTCTGGACAATTTGAGTATATGGAGCGAGCAGCAGAACGATTAAGTATTGTGGCACCAGCGACATTGTTTATCATATTCCTCTTGCTTTACCTTAACTTTCGTAATGTGATCGAACCTGTTGTTGTTATGATGTCTATGCCTTTTGCTTTGGTTGGTGGCATTTGGTTGGTTTATCTCAACAACTACAATATGTCAGTAGGGGTTGCGGTTGGCTTTATTGCGCTCGCCGGTATGGCTGCTGAAATAGGTGTCTTAGTATTAAGTTTTATTGATCGTGAAATGGTGATACGCCGAGCGGAAAGTAAGCAAGCTCTTTCGGTAAATGAAATTAAAGATGCGGTGTTATCTGCAACGTCAAAACGCGTTCGCCCTGTTGCTATGACGGCGATCTCAACTATGGTTGGTTTAATTCCAATTATGTTGAGCAGTTCTACAGGCTCTGATGTAACCCACAGAATTGCCGCACCAATGTTAGGGGGAATGTTAACCGTTTTGATTTTGAATCTGCTTGTTTTACCAGTAATTTATAGTTATATCTTACAGTTTCAAGAAGCGGCAAAAGCAAGAAAACCTTCTTTGGCTCAAGAAATAACGTCGAGCTAGGTTACTAGTAGTAGGCCAATAAAAGTGCCTTCGCTGTATTTAATACAGTTAAGGCACTTTTTATATTTGCTGTCATTGGTAAATGGCTTTAGTCTTTTACCAATGCCATTTTTCTTCTCATGTAGGCAATCTGTTGTGCTAAAGGTAAATTTTTCGGGCAAGTATCTTCACAACCAAGCAGAGTCATACAACCAAAGACGCCGTTTTCTGTTCCTATTACCTGATAATAGTCAGCGTCTGTGCGCTTATCTCTAGGGTCGAGTTTATATCGAGCGATTTGATTTATGCCAACGCCAGCAATAAAACTTTCTCGCATTTGTGCAGTACCACATGCGGCAATACAGCAGCCACATTCTATACAGCGCTCTAATTCATAGATATCTGTGGCCAGTTTAGGTGCCATTTTTTCTTCTATTTTACTGAGATCGACTAATTCTTCTTGTAAATGTATCCATGTTTCCAATCTTTCTGACATGCCGCGCATCCATTCGCCCGTGTTGACGCTTAAATCGCCAATTAAGTTAAAACCGGGCAAGGGGGCTAAGTTGATGATATCGGGCAGATCTTTTGTTAACGTTCGACAGGCTAAGCCAGGCTTTGCGTTGATGAGCATTGCACAACTGCCACAAATTCCTGCTCGGCAAACAAAATCGAATTGTAAGCTTGGGTCTTGCGTTGCTCTAATTTCGTTGAGTGCGATAAATAATGTCATCGATGGCGCTTCTTCAATCAGGTACTTTTGACGATGAACTTGGCTATTTTCATCGGCAGGATTGTGCCTGAAAATATTGAATGTTAATAATCGCGGTGTCTCGAGTTCAGTAATAGCAATGCTATCTGAGCCCTTGTTATTGGCAGGTAGTTTATTGGCTGTCATTAGTCTTCATCCGATAGTCGAGCATTTTTTCCCCTGAATATTTCAGGAAGCAAGTGCTTATAGGGCATCAATTTTTTTTGTAAAATGTCTTTGGTTTGAGCTGTATTGTTTGTGGTTATCGGCTGTGCTTTTTTTATGCTGGCGACTTCTTCAAGCCGAACAGGGGTATCAGGATGTTCAATTCTGTCTTTTGCCCCATAACCACGCCAATTTGGCGGCATTTCCATGGTTTCTACCTTGATTGCCTCGTAATCTAGTGTTGGCAGTTCATCTTGCTCTGAAGGCCATGTGGCGAGCGTACGATTTAACCATTCTTTGTCATTTCGCAGCGGAAAGTCAGCTCTGTTATGGGCGCCTCTACTCTCTTCTCTTTGCAGTGCACCATAGGCAGTACAAAGCGCAAGTTTTAACATTTTTTGTACGCGATATGCTGCCACTAATTCTGGATTTGTGCCTTTAACTTTTGTTTGAACACGAATTTTTTTAGCTCTGATGTGTAATGCTTTTAATTGTGTTATCGCTTCATCAAGCTGCGTTTTATTTCTAAAGATAGCGACATTATTGGTCATAATATTTTGCATTTCATGCATAATTTCAAAAGGGTTTTCTGTGTTATCTGGATGATGAAAAGCTGTGAGTTTGTTTTGTTCTTTTTGGTGAAAATCAGTGATCAGTGAGCTTGAGATATTGATATTGCTTTCATCACTTGTTAAAAAATCAGCCATGTATTCACCTACTATCATGCCAGCGACTACTGTTTCAGCAACTGAATTTCCCCCTAGGCGATTAAAACCATGCAGGTCCCAACAAGCCGCTTCACCACACGAATATAAACCTAGCAGGCTAGGAGCTTGTCCTTGGTGGTTTGTCCTAATGCCGCCCATAGAATAATGTTGTGCTGGTCGCACAGGAATAAGCTCTTTCACGGGATCTATACCAAGAAAATATTGACAGATTTCTTTTACTTCACGTAATTTTGTATTGATGTGGTGTTCGCCAAGTAATCGAATATCCAGCCATAGGTGCTCGCCAAACCTTGATTTTACTCCGTAACCTTTTGCGATATGGGTTTCCATCCAGCGAGAAACCACATCACGTGAGGCGAGTTCTTTCTTTTCCGGTTCATAATCAGGCATAAAACGATGTAAATTGACATCTAATAATAAGCCGCCATCTCCTCGGCAGCCCTCGGTTACCAATATTCCAGCAGGAAATATCGCCGTTGGATGAAATTGTATGGCTTCCATATTACCAAGCGCAGCAACCCCCGTTTCTAAGGCGAGTGCTGCACCTATACCTTCATTAATCAGTGCATTAGTTGTTGCGCGGTATATGCGGCCGAAACCTCCAGTGGCAATGCAAGTGGCTTTGGCAATATAAGCGACAAGTTCACCTGAAATAAGATTGCGAGCGATTACCCCCACGCAGCGTTTTTTATCATGAATTAGTGATAATGCCTCCATCCTTTCGTGCACAGGAATATCGTTCGCTATGGCTTGATTACTCATGGTATATAACATTGAATGACCGGTGCCATCTGCAACATAACAAGTTCGCCACTTTTGTGTGCCGCCAAAGTTTCTTGCCGTAATTAGCCCATGGGCGTTTTCAGCTTCGGTTAAAAGCACTTGTTTACCGTCTATAACACTTTGTTGGTCACCCTTTTGTACTCTATTCCACGGTACACCCCATGCGGCAAGCTCTCTAACGGCTTTTGGTGCGGTGTCGACAAACATACGAACTACTTGTTGATCTGCGCCCCAATCACTGCCTTTGATGGTGTCAATAAAATGTAGGTCTTCGTTGTCACCTGTTCCTTGTACACTATTGGCTAAACTTGCTTGCATACCACCTTGTGCCGCTGCCGAATGCGATCTTTTGGGCGGCACTAAACTAAGTGTAATAACCTCGTGGCCGCGTTTTTTTATGCCAATGGCGGTTCTTAATCCGGCTAATCCACCCCCTAAAACTAACGCGTCTGTATGTATTATTTTCATGGTCTATTCCGGCAATTTTTTGGTAGATTCTGACAAGGTTTTATCAGCAGGAAGGTACCTCTGACCGACGTTATCAGCGTGTTGATAACCAATTTTAATGTAGGCTAGCAGTGTGACTAAACCTAAGGTGAGGAAAAATAGTGTCAGGGCCCATTTTAGTCGTTGTAGTCGTTTTCTACCTTTTTTAATATCTTTACCAACAAACCAACCCCACTTCATGGCTAAGCGATATAAGCCAATACCGGCATGAATTTCGACGACAAAAAGTAATATTAAATATAACGGCCACATTCGACCTGACCATACTCTATCTGAAGAAGCGTAGGGGCCAATATCTGCTGGGTGAAACATCAGCTGATACAAGTGAATCGTGACCAGAAAAAACAATAGAAATCCGGTTAGCATTTGTATATACCATAAATAGGTATCAGCATGTTTAAATCGCTGTAAATGCGCTTTAAACGCGCTAAACTCTTGCTCTTTACTAGGAAATTTTCTTAAGGCTAAGCCGGCATGAATAAAAATTAAGCTGAAAATAACTAAAGCCACAATCGATACTAGCCAAGGATAAGATTTTCCAAACAGTGGCTGACCTTCAAACATTTTTGCTACCCAGTACATAGCATCATGGCTAATTAAGATACTTGAAACAAAAAACATATGTGCCCACATAAATAACGCTAGGATTAAACCGCTACCACTTTGCATTAAGTCTAATCTGGCCGGCCAGCGGTTGATTTTAGTTATCATGTAAAATTCAATCCTTATAAGCTTATTATTGCCCCGAATTCAGCGCAATATTTTCCCGTCACTAAAAGCTATATTTTGCACTCAGCCCAAAGGTTCGTGGATTTAAATAGACATTACGTCGGGTGCCAAAAAAGCTCTTTTCACCCAAAATAATAGCGTTATCTTCGTTAGTCAGATTTCGGACCCATAAAAAAACGCTTATACCATTGTCTAAGGGTTCTAATCCAACACTGGCATTCATAACGCCAAAGCCGTTAACCTGCCCGATAGCAAGCAGCTCACCATTGGCAAGCGTGATTTGTGATAAGCCATCAAGATCGGTATTGTAATCATCCTGATAGTTATAACTTAGCGTAGCGGACAGTTCTGCGTTAAGTGCGGGTAAGGGATAATAATACTGGGCACTGATATTGAAGGTATAATCGGACACCCCCGGTAACTTTTCGCCTGACAGGTCTTCACCGTTACTGCCGCCTGCGGGAAATTTTGTAAATTCTGCATCAAGTAAGCCTAAGGCAATATTAAGCTGAAAATCGGGAGTAAGCCGATAGGTTAAATCAAACTCTAAACCACGTGTTTCTACCTGTGCAGCATTACGGATACTTAAGGCTGTTGTACCCGCATCAAGGTTAATCAGCTGATTGATTTGATAATCGTCATAACTTGAGTAGAAAAGCGCACTGCTAAACGTTATACGTTGATCTAACAAATGTCCCTTAATGCCGATTTCGTAACTTGTGACGGTTTCTTTATCAAACTCTATGCCGGCGTCAAGTTGTGCCTGAGTTAAAAAATCAACATTATAACCGCCACTTTTATATCCTGTTGCGTACTTCAGGTAAGTATTAACCTGCTCGTTCAGGCGATAGTTTAACGATACTAACGGCGAAAAATCGTTATCGCGTCTTTTATCAATGACTTGACCATTGGCTAAATTAAAAATGGGAATAACGGGGATGCCAGTAGCGGGATCTATGCTTGAAACTGTCCAATCAACGTTTTTTTCTTCACTAGAAAAACGAAAGCCCAAGTCTAAGGTAAAGGCCTCATTGAAACGGTAATTGCTGTTAAAAAATGTTGCAAAACTCTCTGTTTCAACATTGCCGACCGTACTGAGCACACCAGGCTGAAATGCCGATAACATCGCAATTGAGCTAGGATCGCCTAAGGCTGCACCGGCTTCAAAAGTACTACGTGGCACGCCAGTAAAAAGAGCAAGTGTTTCATCACCCACGGTTGGTAATCTTTTGGTGTCGGCGTTTTGCTGATAGTAATACAAACCTGCGACATATTGAAAATCGCCTTCAGGTGAAATCAATTGAAACTCTTGACTCCATTGGCTGTAGTCATCAAGGTAATCTAAATAGGAAACAGCGGCATTGGAAAAGTCAAAGTCGTTAATATAATTTAGATAAACTTCACGATGGCCGGTAATTGATTTGATAAAATAGTTATTAGCTATGTCCCAGTCTATGGTCAGTATCTCTCCTTTAATATCTCTGTCTTCATTAGGGTCAACATCAAAACTGACCTTGTTGCGTGCGACAACTTCCGAGTTTTTAGCACTACCTAAGGTGTTGGTAATGGGCTCACCGTCAAATGACAACCGCTCTGAACGTAAGCGATCAAAAGAAAAATTCACTTCAAGGTTATCAAAAGGTGTTGCCTTTATTTGTCCTCGATATGCGTAGTTGTCTTGCGCATCTAACCAATTTCCAGTGCTAATATTTTCGGTAAAACCTGAGCGTTGATATTGATTAAAACTAAACTTCGCCGCGACATTATCACCAAGCGGTGTATTAAACATGGCTGTATATTGTTGTAAGTCATAATTGCCGATAGAGAAGCCGACAGCACCGGAAAATTCATCCGTTGGCTTTTTGGAAATAAGGTTGATTGCTCCAGCGACATTGTTCTTACCAAATAGCGTGCCTTGAGGGCCACGCAGTACTTCAATACGCTCCAAATCTAATAAATCTTGATTATGTGCCGGTGATTGTCCGATATAAACGCCATCTAAATAAAGCCCAACCCTAGCATCAAAACCAATATTGCGGCTGGCTGAGCCAACCCCACGTATTGAGATACTAGAAGAAAAATCATTGGTAGTGGTCATGGTTAAATTGGGCACAAATTCGGCAATTTCATTTAATTGGCGTATGCCTGTTTTAGTCATACTGTCACTGTTCAAACTTGTGATTGAAATTGGGACTTGTAAAATATTTTCAACACGTTTTTGTGCGGTAACGGTGATCACTTCTATGCTGTTGTTTTGCGCGCTGTTATCTTTCACCTTTGGCAGTTTTGGTGCTTGGTACGCCGATACTGCTGCGCTTAATGTCGAGATTACAAATAATGGTAATGTTAATCTCCTTGTTGACGTTTGACCCATTGAGCTTTTCCTTTATAGCTGACTAACTTTTAATGGTATATTTCTGAAAAATTATGCTAAACGAGAATATTTTCAACGACTAACATTAATAAGAAAAATAAACTGAAGCGCCTGGTGTATTGAAAAGCATGAGGAGCAAACCACAAAGGCCATACTTCTTGGCGAAAGCCTTGTGGCATTTTACTCGGACGTGGTTGATTAAAAACTTTACAGGTTTGTAGTAGTGTTGGTAACACTAATAGCAATAGAAAAACCCCTACGCCTAAATAGCCATTGATATAAAGATAACTAGCTAACAGGTATTGGCTTAGCATGATGATTTGAGCAACTTTTCTAGATTTACTTTTTCCTAACAATACCGGCAGCGAGTAAATGCCTTTGCTTTTGTCCATGGTTATTTTATCTATATGTTTACCAAAGATCACCGCCGTTGGTGCCAAGGCGTATAAGGTACCTATCAGCGCCGATGCTATGCTCCATTCGCCACTGGCAACGAAATATGTACCGCTGACCATTAAGGGTCCCCAAACCAGTAAAACTGACAATTCGCCTAAGGCAAGTTTCTTTAAGGGCCAAGTATAAAACAGTACAAAAAAGGCCCCGATGAGCATTAACCAGAGCACTTCAACGCCGCGAAAATAGATGATCACTGCGCCACAAAATATTGCTAATAAACCGGTAACAATGATATAGCTCATCAATTGTTTTTTACTGAGCAATTTACCTTCTAATACGTGGGTGCCGTATTGAGTGCGAAAATAATTGCCTTTATCTACACCTTTAATTGAGTCAGTGTAATCGTTGAGTAAATTATTGGTTGCATGGGCAAGTACCAAACCTACAACACATAATATTGATACTCCCACAGCAATGGCACCATGACTTAGCGCGATAAGTATGCCAATAATTGCCGAGCTAAATGTCATGAGAGTGACAGAAAATCGTGCGGCAATTAACCAACGAGTAAATATACCAAAACTATCCCACTGTGTTTTATCAACCTGTGGTACTGTTTTTAATGCTTGCAGCCAAATGGCTTGTGACATACTAAATCCTCTTTAAATGTATAGTGTTTATATTAAGCGTTTGTGTATTTTTCTAGCGCGTTTATAGCAATAAATGCACTTTTTCAATCGACGTTTTCTTGTTGTTACATAGCGGTTAACTAAGCTTTCATCCGATTATCAAAAATCAATTCGATCCGATTTCTTTCTGCTTCATAGCTCCGTTCATGGCAAAAGGGACAATTGTCGGTTTGTTTACTTGACTCAACAATGACATAGTCAACACCACAGTCCGGGCAAGTGACGATATAGGTACTTTCTTTGGTCGAAATTTCAGTTAAAATATTTAAACATTCGGCAAGGTCGATAACCGCAGTCTCTGTGATCTCAATATTGAACTCAGCGTCTAATATATTGAGAAACATAATTTGTGTTTTTATCAGAATATTACTGTCGATATTCGAATACCAAGGCGTTTTTAGCGCTTTTCTTTGAAAATCATATTCCGAGCTTAAAATAGCTTTATAGATAGTCATCCATAAAGAAAATTGTCTAAAATGATTTTTTGTTCTTAATATTTTATTGGCTGATAGAGAGCCTTTTGTCGCGATTTTTGTACCGTCATCGATGATCTCTTTTGTTAAACCACCAATACGAGACTCAGTGACGCCGGTAAGCATTTTTACTTGTTGGGGGCGCAAACCAAAAGTAATCAATGTTTTGGCCTGTAATAAACTTTCTGTTGTTACTTTCATAATCAAGTTCTTCATTTTCCTAGTAGGAGCTTTGTGAATGAAATCATTTGGGCATTATTTGATTCTGGCATGATAAGTGATTGTTTTAATGCGGACTCTGTACCTCGGTAAACATAAATATGATGATTATCAAGTAAGGTTTTGGTAATTTCGTCATTGGATTGATTAGCTAATAAGATTAACTCGTCGACGCTTAAACCTGAGATTAGCTGAGCAGTACTGATATCATTTCGCGCTGCTTCTCGTAATAAAAATAGTTGTAATTTTTGCTTTGATTTAATGTTTCTTACTTCAATTGACGCAGTATTAAAAAAATAATTTAGCATCGAGTTATTGCTTTTTTCAAGCCTAAACATCAATAGTGAATGGTTGGCAATTTTTTTAATATCTTCTACAGGCGTATTTAATAAATTAAGCAAAAATGAACGCGAAAATTGGGTGAAAATTTGGCTAATCGAGATATCAATTTTTGCTAAATTACGGCTGAATAATAAAATGGCATAATTAAGCGCATAAATGTCAGCATTATAAGTTTTTTCATCGAGTGTTACTGGCATGAATGACGCATTTATAGAGCGAGCAGATCCTGCCATTTGTATAATTTTCGCGGGGTAACTCATTACTACTCCCTATGTAAAATTGAAGAGATATAAGATGTACATTTATTATAAACAGGGTGAGAAAAGTTGATTTGATTTAACACAAGTTAAAGTGATAAAAGGCATATTTATACTCTTTAACCCTGCTCGATTAAATGAATTTACTCAATGATAAACTATTACCTATCAAGGTTAATTTAATCTATAACATTATAAATCAATTCGTTATGATTTTTATCAACCCACGTCGCGGCTATTTATTAAGCTAAATAATTAGCCGCTGAAGAGCACGAAAATAATAGCGATAATGAAAGTGCATCATATTCATTTAACCGGTAATAGCGATAGCTTTTAAAACTGATAAGTCACTGCAGTGGTGACTCTGTATGCATCATAGTCATAGTTGTAGAAACCATTGCCAAGTACGTTGATCATGTGATCTATATCATATTCTGCACGCCAATCATCTTCGCTAAATGCTTGATAAAATAAACTAAAATTTAAGCTTACTTGTTCTGAATATTCATAATCTGCATATAACTTGATATCTTGGGAATTGATCACCAGTTCTTTATGACGGTCACTGGAGTTTAGTGACAGTGAATCAATTTGTGTTAGGCCGCTTGCATAGGAATAAGTGTAATCGGCACCTAAGCTTAACTTGCCGTCAGCAAGTTTTTCAGCCGCTAGGGTTATTCCTAAGCTATCAGATTTATCATCTTGACGACTTAACCAGTCGATATCATAAAACCAGTAACTGCCTTGACTGAGGTTTTCTTGCCATTGGTTATGACTATAAACGGCGATTGAAATATGCCTTGATAATTGTGTGCTAACAGCAAGATCAATACCGTTACGTTTATTTTCTATTAAGCCTATATCCGTGTTTTGATATTGGTCGCGGGCGAAATAACCTTCAATAGCGATTTCAGTGCTGATCAGGGCATTGTTTGAATTATTACTAAAGGGATTAAAAGATAAATAAGCCTTGGCTTGTTCTCGAGTCCGGTCTGCTTGATTATATTTTTGCATTGCCAATGCGCTGTTAATCGGCGATGTTTGCTCAATGCGGTCATAACTACTGCCATCGCGAAATTGTTTCGATAATTCGACAAAAACTTTATTAAATGGCGCAAAATGACTGGAAACTTTAAACCAAAACTTTTTATTATTGGTGTTTTCTCTGTCTTGTAAATTACGTTCTCTTTTCGTTAACTGCCAGCCCATAGATAAATGAGAGCGAAGGGTAAAACGATATTGTGCTTCCATGGTCAGGTTTTCTTTTTTAAAGCTGTAGGGCTTATTAGTAATCAAGTCCGGCAAAACAACACTGTCAGTTAATAGCTGTTGGTAAGTATTAGTTTGTGTTTTATTGTCACGGTCTTGCAGCCGATAGTTAGCCGTTAAACGCCAGTTATTATCGGTTCTGTATAGGGCTTTTAAATGTGTTGAAAAAGTATTTATTTTACCGTCTAAACCCGTGGTGGGTAAGCCGTTAACTGCCAGTAAATCATTTGAACTATAAGCTAAAAAATCATCGGTTTGTGTGAGTTGGCCATAAATTAATCGAGCTTGCAGGGTCAAATTATTATCGCGGTAATTGCCAAAAATACTGATTTGATCCAACTTATTATCAGGTGCAGTAGATAATTGACCACTATTGGCAGCACCGAATAAAGGGCTATATGGACTCTGCCAATTTACTGCTGTGCGCTTATTATTAAAGTCGCTGTGATAATAATTAACTAATAATGTGCCAGCGTCATATTGATAATAACTACCGGCATCCAGTTGCTTATGCTGCTGGTCTATCGCGGTCGGCAAAATAACAGCTTTGGTGATAATGTTGCCACTGGTGGTACGTAAACCTTGTTTATCTTGTTGTTGATAATCAATATAACCTTGCCAATTATTGCTAAAATCAGCTTCTGCTGCCAATTGCCAATTTTCTCTTTCTATTTGTTGGTCAAATTGTGAAAGTTGCTGATTAGACATTTCAGTGGTCGTTGCTACCCGTTGCCAGTCAGCGGGCAAAAGCAACGAGTCACTACCTACATTGGTAAATGGTGTTAGGCCTTGCGCATAACCAAACTGATCAAGACTCTGGTAATTTAAGGAAACTTTATAACTTTTTGATTTTGCTGCTGATAAAGCAAGATTGCTATTATCTTTGCCTAAATCTTTGGCGCTAGCTTTATAATATTTATCTGAAGCTCTTTGAGATAGTTCAGCATCAAGATAAGCGTAACTACCGTCTTTTTTTTTCACCTGTTATGGTTGAAAAGTGGCCATTATCTTCAGAGTTATTTGATAGCTTAACAGCAATTTTTGCTTTTGACTGAGTATGGCTAGGGCAATATTTGCAAAGCCACTTTTCTTTTTTGAGCTTTTTGGTATTGGCATCTTGTAAACGAAAATCCTTTGCCAAGCTAGTTGCTGTAAAGCAAATAAAAATAGCAAGCGTGACGCTATTAAAGAGTGAACTGTAGGCAGCTTTATTCATCGGTGATCTCCTTAATACTATCGTTGAAAAGTCCGGCCAGCAGGGTGGTTACTGCCGTGAATTAAACTGTGACAATTCATACAGTTTTGTCCGAGAGCAAATGCACTTTGAGTATTGTTAACAAACTCACTACCGGCAATTGCGGTTGACGGATGATCAGCAGGCGTATGGCAATCTTGGCATAATTGTGGTGTACGTTGCTTAAGCATATTGGCATTAATAGCACCGTGGGCATCATGGCAAACACTACAGTCTTCGGCTACAGGAGCATGTTCCCAAAGTAAAGGACCGCGTTTTTCACTATGACATTGATAGCAGGTTTGATTAATGGAAGGACGATTAAGCTCATGCTCAGTAAAAGAACCGTGCGGATTATGGCAATCAGCGCAAGCCATTTGGCCCCATTTTAAAGGGTGACTCGAACGTTTATTGATAGCGTGTAGTTTTTCTTTATGACAGCTACCACATAATTTATTTTGTTGTTGTTTAAACAACACCGGATCTTGACTTTGATGAACCTGATGACAAGAAGCGCAGGGCACTTGCTCACTTTGATGAGCACTACCTTGCCATGCTAGGCGTTGTCTATCTTCATGACAACTCAAACAAACACTATTTTGTTTGTCGGCATCAACAAGAGAATCAGCGCCAAAGGTAATGACCGGCTCTCTGAGTTTACCTTTTCTAACTTTTGCTGAGTGTTTACCGGCAGGACCATGACAGGTTTCACATTGTAACTCTGCAAATGGCGAGTTTTCTATATCTTGGCGACCATGGACATTATCAAAAATACCCATCGCACTTTTATCCGATGCTCCGTCATGACATTTAAGACAACTGTCAGCTCCTTTTTTAGAATACTTTCCTTGCTTAAACTTTTTCACAAGTAATTTATCAAGTTGCTGTGCTGTTAAAGCTTTGGCTGGGGTTACGGTTTTTTCTATTGTATTTTTTTCGGCAAAACTTTGCGTTGACAGGAGCGAGCTAAAAAATATAACCGCCAAAATAATGTTAAAAATTGCACGCATGGAATTTGCACTCTTATTTTAAATTTTATATCTAGAACATTAACGTTGAAATAGGCCAAGAGCATATTACTCTTGGCCATAGTTGCTATAACTTAACTTGGTTATTTAATATCATGAATTTTGTCGACACCAAATTCTGCACCAATAGCGTGACACACAGCACATGATTCGACTTTATTCGCTTGCGTAAATGTGGCGGCGCCAAAAATACCACCGTTTTGCATCATGTGATCTATCAAGGCTTGTCCCTTAGCATCAATACTACCTTTAGCCGGGTCAATTAACCCCGGTAAGCTTGGGTCAATTAAACCTAATTTGACATTCAGGTGACAACTTCCGCAGACAACCGCTGTAGGACTTACATAAACATTAGCATTGCCACTACTAGCAATAGAAGCACGGGTATTTTGTTTTATTGGCAAGTCAAACTGATCATCGCTATGACATTGAGCACAGTTATCAATGTTGCCAGGAAAATGATCTATTTGCTCAGGGTTAGAGTCATTAAGTGCATTCTTATCTAAGCTCGAATGCAAGCGATGGACATGACGTTTTAAATCACCTAAACCTCTGTAACCAACTCGTGTCGCATTATGGCAGGTTTTACATTGCACTAAGTCGGTTGCGCCATTGTGGAATTTGTTATCGGCATGACAACTTTGACAAGCGCTGATATCTGCGCCAATTTTATTATAAGCTTCTGTTGTTATCGTACCGTCACCTTTAAAGAATACTATTGAAGGCGTGATGTCTACTTGCGCAACATCCATAGCAGCAGTTTCCGGCGAGTCACATCGAACTACAGCGCCGTCTTTTTCGTTCATACAAACAAATAAGCCAACGGAGGTAACCATAATAGTATCTGTTGCAGTTATGCCAGATAAAAGACCTGGTGCGGCACAAGTAAATAACCCTGTACCGTCTGCAGTACAATCATTTAAGGCTATTAGTTCATCATTTAATTGAAAGCCGGTACCATTATCCCAGTTAATAGTGATAGAACCATTATCGGTGCCGTATTTGTATTTACCAAATTTTGCACCTGCTGGTGTATCGATATCGCTAATATCACGCAGAGCAGCAACCGGTGTACCTTCTAAAGTTACCATGACATCAACTTCAATATCACCGGTGTTAAGATTAACTCGAACTGCTTTCGCTTCAGTGACAATAGCGCTACGAGCACTAGCAACATTTGCCATCACGTTAGTGTGATTACTTTCTATCGAAGAGAAACCAGAGACACCATGGCAACCTTGACATAAACTATTGTCCGCTTGAGCACCGGCAAGATGACCTGTGCCAGTTGCAAAATCGACATCATCATGACAAGAACCACAGGCTTCGATTGACGGTTGAGATTTCCAATTTATAGCGTCGGGTGTTTCGGTATTGCTATCATCATGACAATTGGTACAATTACGAATATCTTGTGGGATATGGGTACCAGAATAATCATTCTTACTGTCACGATAGCCCCAGATGGCATATTCCCCGCCATTGACAACCGATGGTAAGTTAGCGCCGCGGTGAATTTTGTGGATCATTACTTTAAAGTCGACACTTTCACCACTGTTTGCATCTACTGTGCCTGGGTTATGACAGGTAACACAATAAGCGGTATCAACACGACCCCCACCATGAAGTGCTAATTCACCATGACAGCCATTACATGTTCCTTCAACCACCATTTCTCGATTAGTAATATTAGTTGTTGTCCCTGTAGAAGGTTGCCAATCAAATGAACGGTTCATGGTTGGAAAACCACTGCCACTGATTTGAAAGGCAATTCTATGGGTAAAGTCGGCATTGTGAGTTACCGCAACAGGGGAAGTAACGTTGAGCACATTGGTCGCGAAAGTATAACGATAAGTGCCGTCATTATTATTAGTGAAAACGCCGCCGCTAGCATTCGCCGTTTCTGACGTTGCCTGAACCGTATCTACAGTGCCTGAGCCGTTGTTAGGATCGGTTGGTGCACTTTCTATTATGTTGATATAGCTTTGCCATTTAGAGGACTCGCCGGTAATCGCATTAATAGGGGTTAGTTGTGCTAGGGTAAAGCGAATTTGGTTGCTTTTTAGCGCACTATAACCGACACCCACATCATCTTCTATTGAAAATTCAACGATTAAACTACCATCTTCAGTAATAGTGGCATTGGTAATGGCTGAGTCCATGACCGCTGTTTGTCTTGATGTTGTTGCTGGTGGGGCTTGACCTGCCGGCCCGTCTTCACCAACAGGACCTTGTGCCCCTGCAGGGCCTTCAGCGCCAGTATCACCATCACCACCACAACCAGAAAGCGCTAGTACAAAAACCAGCGCAAAACTGGCAAATAATTCTTTCAGCTGCCATTTGTTTTTATTTTTCATAATAAGATCCATCATCGATTGAGCGTCATTGTGCCTACATACAACTTAGTAGCTAAGTCCGGTTAACCTTTATAAAGAACTGTTTTTAGTCATTATTACCAGTTGTAACGGTTTTTAAACATTATCTATATAATATGGCTTTGATGACTTTGCTAAGGGTATTGATTATTGTCTATTTTCATTGTTTTTTGGGGATATCATAATCAGGTTCTTTATAGATAATTGTATATATTGAAAAACTTGTTTAATTAATACATTTTGGAGTAAAAAACATGCTTAAAGTCAAATTTAGTATTCTCCTGGTTATCTTTGCTTGTGCTTTTGCACAAGCTGCATCGATAGACGATACCATTACTATATGCAACGACTGTCATGGCGCAAAAGGAGTTAGCAGCGATTCTGATATACCGATCATTGCCGGATATTCAGAGACCACAATTATCGATATGCTAGCCGCCTATATTGATGAAACACGCATTGCACAAAAAAGTAAATTTAGACATGGTGACACTCAGCGCCCAGAAACAGATATGGTGACTATTGCACAGGACCTTTCAGAAGAGGATATCGAGGCGCTAGCAAGCTATTATTCAGCACAAAGCTTTATTCCAGCAAAGCAAAGCTTTGATGCCATATTAGCAAAAGAAGGCGCTAAACTTCATGAAAATAGATGTACAAAGTGTCATGAAGATGGTGGCAGTTCAGCTGACGATGATTCAGGTATTTTAGCTGGCCAGTGGCGGCCGTATCTAGAACAATCTTTTAGCGATTACCGCTCTGGTGAGCGTCAAACAGTTGCAGAAATGCAGAAAAAAATCAACAAATTGTCTGAGCCACAAATTAATTCGCTTCTTCATTATTATGCAAGCCAGCAGTAGGTCATAAGCTATGAAATTATTTACAAACCCTAAACTTTGGCGTATCCCTAAAAAGTGGTACTTATTTGGTATTCCCTTAGGTGCATTAATGTTTTTTGTTTTTGGTATTATTTTTTGGGGCGGCTTTAATACTGCACTAGAAGTAACGAATACCGAAGCGTTTTGTATTTCTTGCCATGAGATGGAACAAACAGTTTATAAAGAGTATATTGAGTCTCCTCACTATAACCCAGTGTCAGGGGTTAGCGCTTCATGTCCTGATTGTCATGTACCGCGAGACTATATACCTAAATTAGCCCGTAAAGTTGCGGCATCTGCTGAGCTTTGGCATAAACTATTAGGCACTATAGATACGCCGGAAAAATTTGAAAAGCATCGGGGGAAAATGGCAGAGCGTGTTTGGGCTAAAATGAAAGCGACCGATTCAAGAGAATGTAGAAACTGTCATACTGAAGCAAGAATGAACCTTGAAAAACAGTCTAAACGAGCACGTAAAAAGCATGATATTGCATACATGAGAGAGAAAGACAAAACTTGTATAGATTGTCATAAAGGTATTGCTCACAATATGCCTGAAAATTGATTTAAAGGCTTGGCAGCTTTGTCGAATGGTTCAGCCTGAGTTAGTGAGTGTTAGACTTTAACTGATGTAGTGGCTCTGGTAGAGCCTAAACAAATGCGAACAAAGATGTAATTCAAAGATATTTTTAAAAATCAGCTGATTGAATTAACGAGTGAAAAGTTAATTTTTCAGCTGAATTTATTTTAATACTCAGTCGCTTGCACGCAGATCTCTTACGGCTTGTTGAGTTACTTGCTTTATATTACACTGCAATAATACCAATTTAATTAAATTTCTTCCCAATTCAGAGCGCTTCTCTATGTGCAAAAACAAGGCGAATTTGTTTCGGTTTAGCCACTCTAAATCAAATAAATTTAACGATGTTAGTGGATATAGAGAAAGCTCCCAGAGCTCGAGTTCAAAAGGTTTACCTGCTGCGTTATTGATTTTGACAAGGTGCTCTCAGGGATGTGAGTCATTAGAACAACGCAGGAGCAGTTGTCGAGAATAACCCTTATCTTCAATCAATGCCTTGCCTGCAGGGATGTAGGTACTTAGGTTCAGTCTGGAACTATGAGCCTGTGCCGCTAAGCCTTTTAATTCTCGCTGAGTGGAAAAGAACTTAATCAATTTGGTATTAATAAAACCCTTTTCGATATAAAAATGTAAATTGATTTATATCAAAGACCCTAGAATTTTTAGGGGTTATACTCTAATCAGTAGATGCAATAACAATGGAAATTTATATTTAAAATGTTCACCAAAATCATTTTATTATTAAATATCATTATTTACTTAGTTGTAAATGGACAAGTGTTTGCAAAACCTATTCATTTATGTCAAGAAATGGCCATGCATAACATTAGCGCGACCTCATCTACAGATACTCTCCAAATTCATCAACATCATGATGTCAATGCACATGACAAAGCAGATAAGCAGAGTGTTGATAAATTAAAAATTTCCTCATCAATGAATAACTGTCAATGCGTAGATTGTGATTGCAGCGCTAATTTAGTATCTCAAGCTAACTTAACGCTGTTGTCACGATATGATTTAGTAAGTTGTTTTGCTGTTATCCAGCAGGTCACTAACAAGCTAGCAAAGGTTTATGTGTCAGAACCTAAGTCAAATTTATATCGCCCTCCAATATTTTCATAGTACAGAATAGATCCGTTCAAAAAACACAGATCAACTCTTAAATTTTAAACGAAATTTTTATTCGTCTTGCTTTTAATGTGCATGTAATTGTTATGCCCTGAAAGAGATGGATATCAGAAACTATAAAATTAGTAAGGTTATTACTATGAAAATTAAGGCTCTTAGCAGCGCAATTGCGACTGCTTTAGTATTATCAAGTACATCCTATGTGTATGCAGAAGAAGGTTCCTCATTAGATATTGGTCGTTTTGCTATCGCAGGATATGGTGATGTGACCTACACCGATCAGTCTGACATGAAAGATGAAGCAGGTAATGACATTCAGAATAATGTTGTTGCACGTTTTGTTCCTATATTTTTATTTCAATTGTCTGAAAAAATTCACATTGAAGCAGAACTTGAGTTCAGTACCAATGCGGAAGGTGAAACTGAAACAGAACTTGAATATGCCAATATGCACTATTTCTTTAATGATAATACCATCATTACCGCAGGTAAATTTTTATTACCTTTCGGACAGTTTGGTGCCAATCTTCACCCGAGCTGGATAAATAAAGCCGCCAGTACTCCAGGGCTTTACGGTGGGCATGGCGGCAACGGTTCACTCGGCGGAATTACTAGTATTTTAGGTGATACCGGAATAAACATTGGCAATACCTGGAATTTAGGTGAGGCCGGGAAACTGTTCACTGACTTTTATACTGTGAGTGGTCCTCGCCAGGAAGAAGGTGATCATGGTGGTGGTGTTGAGATGGATGCCAAAAAAGGTGATAACAATGACACTATGGCCTACGGTGGGCGTATTGCTTATGCATTTTTACCAGAGTGGGAAATTGGTGTTTCATATTATACCGGCGCCTATAGTAATGACGGTGATTTAAATTACAACGCTTACAATGTCGATTTTAACTGGTTAGGAAGCTTCGCTAGTGTCAGAGGCGAAATTTTTGGCTCAACAGCTGAAACGGAAGGTGAAGATGAAGGCATCGAAGGTGCACACGGTGAAGAGTGGGTAAGAGACTTTGATAAGAAAGGGTGGTATGTACAAGGTACTTGGCAAGCTCGACAGTTAGGTAAAACTTGGTTGAATCCTATTGAACTTGTTGTCCGATATTCTGATATTTCTTCTGACTTTGATGGCAGTATTGCGCATGAATTTGAAGAAGATGGCGGTAAAACGGGTAGTCGTATTTATTACGGTATTAATTACTGGTTGGAGCCCAGTGCAGTATTGAAATTTGGTGCTGAAAGTACCTCTATTGATAATGCACAAGCGAGCCACGATGTAGTACCTGATGATCGTATGTTTTTACAATTAGCCTTTGGTTTTTAAGGAGAACTATCATGAAATTAACTCAACTTTTATTGTCAGTCATAGTACTGTCTTCTAGTGCTTATACAGTTCAAGCTCAACATGTTAGCGATCCTTCTTTGATTGCAACCGGCGCCAAAGTCTACAGTGAAAACTGTGCTCGTTGTCATAATGCCCGTCCCGCGGAGGAATATTCCAAGCGGGAGTGGTCAGTTGTGATGCCGCATATGCGAGCAAAAGCACATATGACAGGTAAAGAAACGTTAGCTGTTGAAGCGTTTTTAGCCAGTACATTAACGTCTGATGTGCGAAATAATTTCGATACGGCGGGTAATAAAGCTCCCCAACGTTCAGGGGAAGAATTGATCAGCGCTTTTGGTTGTCAGGGCTGCCATTCTCTCAAAGGGCAAGGAGGAACTTTAGGGCCTAAATTAGATTCAGTTGTTGCTGATAAAGGCCAAGACTTTGTCTTGAGAAAGTTAAAGGATCCAAAATTTAATAATGCCGCATCGGCTATGCCTAAATACCCCATGACGGAGGCTGATATGCAAATGATTGTGCGTTATTTAAATCAGTAATTAAATGCAGAGAAACTATCCTAAAATATATCGGGTAGTTTCTCTTCTTTCGTATATGTTATTGCGAATATATATGATTTTTATCGCTTGACCTGTGTCTTAGACATAGGTTTAAACTAGGGATAGTTGTTAAAAGCTATTTTTGACACTTATAAACGAGGATTTGTGTGATGAGGGTAAAGAAGTTAGCGAATGTGATGGATACTACACCTGATACGGTGCGCTATTACACTCGTATTGGACTTATTTCTCCAATGAAGAACCCAGAAAATGGTTATAAGGTTTATGGCAAAGCGGTACAACGAAGATTGAAGTTTATCTTAAGTGCTCGGCAATTAGACTTTTCAGTTGATGAAATTAGAGACATTTTAGCTGAAGCGGATAAAGGCCATACCGCATGCCCATTAGTGCGAGAAATTGTTGAACGTCGTCTTGCAGAAACCGAGAAACAATTTCAGGCGGCGCTGTTGTTACGAGAGAAGTTAAGAAAAGCAGTAAACGATTGGCAGAATATACCTGATAAAGCGCCATCAGGTCATATGATATGTCACCTTATTGAAGGTGAAATAGCAACAATTAGTCAAAGTGAAGGAGAACATGATGAATAAATTATCAGACAATATTACTCAGAGCGCTAGTCAAGAATTGATTATTGATGGTGCTAGTTGTGCTAGTTGTGTTGGTAAAATAGAAAAAGCTTTGCGAGCAGTGACAGGAGTCGAAAGTGCCGAGATGAATTTTGCTTTAAGAACTGTGCTTGTTACTGGTGATGTTGCCCCTGAAACTCTGATCAATACGGTTGAATCCATTGGCTATAATGCCAAAAGTAGTAATCAAGCAAGTGATGACCAGTTGCTAGATGAAAAAGAAGTCGCCGATGAAAAATATTACGTTAAGTTAATGAAGCAAGTGTGGATAGCCTTGGGACTTGGTATCCCATTGATGATTTATAGCATTGCCGGTGGCCCTATGACCGTTGATACATCGTTAGAACGAGCGGTTTGGTTGTTGATTGGCCTGTTATGCCTTGCCATTATGTATTTTGCCGGCAAGCACTTCTACATAGGCGCTTGGAAATCTTTTGTTAATCATAATGCGAATATGGATACCTTAATTGCGTTAGGGACAAGTACCGCTTGGCTATATTCAATGATTGTTGTGTTGTTCCCAATGGCATTACCTGAGATGGCACGCCATGTTTATTTTGAAGCTACCGCGATGATTATCGGGTTGATCAACCTCGGGCTTGCCTTGGAAGTGAAAGCACGAGGGCGAACCAGTGAAGCGATTAAGCGCTTAATTGGCTTGCAAGGAAAAACCGCACGTGTTGTTCGGGTTGTTGACGGCAAAGAACAAGAAATTGATATTGCCATTGAGCAAGTACAGCTTAATGATATCGTTCGTGTCCGGCCGGGAGAAAAAATATCAGTCGATGGTGTCGTTGTCCAAGGCCACACCACCATTGATGAATCAATGTTGACGGGTGAGCCGATGCCAGTCGAGAAAGCTGAAGAAGATGAAGTCGTTGCCGGGACTTTAAATAAATCAGGCAGTATTTTATTTAAAGCGACGCGGGTCGGTAAAGATACCGCATTGGCGCAAATTATCAATATGGTGAAACGAGCGCAAAACTCTAAGCCACCGATTGGTCGTTTAGCGGATGTCATCTCAGGCTATTTTGTTCCGGTGATTATGATCATCGCTATTGTTAGTGCCTTAGTTTGGCTTAATTTTGGTCCTGAGCCGAGCTTAGCGTTCGCGGTGGTTTCTGCCACTACCGTGTTAATTATTGCTTGTCCTTGTGCGCTTGGCCTAGCAACGCCGATGTCGGTGATGGTGGGGGTGGGTAAAGCTGCTGAGGCTGGCGTGTTGATCCGCAATGGCGAAGCACTACAAACCTCAGCAAAGATTACCGCTATGATCTTGGATAAAACCGGTACCATTACTGAAGGAGCGCCAACGGTAACCGATATTATTGTTATCGATAAAGCCTATACAGAAACCGATATTTTAACCATAACGGCCAGCATTGAAAGTGGCTCAGAACATCCGTTAGCACAGGCTATTGTTGATGCTGCCATTAAGCAAGGTATTGATCCAGAGAATGTTAGTGACTTTCATGCCATTGCCGGCCATGGCATTAAAGCCAATTTTAACGGTCAACAATTACTTTTTGGTAATCAAAAGCTGATGTTGAGTAAGCACATCGCGCTTAATGGTTTTGTTAGCCAAGCACAAAAACTTGCTGATGAGGCGAAAACGCCGATGTACCTCGCTGTTGATAACAAATTAGCCGCTATTATTGCTGTTTCTGACCCGATTAAAACTGACTCTATTTCAGCCATTAAACGTTTACAAGCCGGTGGTATCCGCGTGGTTATGCTAACCGGTGACAATAGAGCAACCGCTAATGCCGTGGCTAAAAAGGTCGGTGTTACTGAGGTTTTTGCTGAAGTGTTGCCGGAAGATAAAGCCAATAAAGTGGCAGAGTTGCAAGCACAAGGTGAAATTGTCGGTATGACTGGCGATGGTATTAATGATGCTCCGGCATTGGCGTTGGCTAATGTTGGCTTTGCGATTGGTACGGGTACCGATGTTGCTATTGAAAGTGCTGATATTACCTTGATGCGAGGTTCATTACATGGTCTCGCCGATGCGATTGCCATTAGCAAAGCAACGTTACGTAATATTAAGCAAAACCTTTTTGGTGCCTTTATCTATAACGTAGCTGGAGTGCCTTTTGCTGCCGGTGTGCTTTATCCATTTTTTGGCCTGTTACTTAATCCCGTTATTGCTGGAGCCGCCATGGCCTTCTCGTCATTAACAGTGGTAAGTAATGCCAATCGCTTACGGTTTTTTAAAGCCAAAGAACATTAATAAAAGTGTTGGAGAATTTAAAATGATAATAGTCAATTTAATCGGTTTGGCGCTGATAGCGCTCATCGTATGGTGGTTTTGGTTGTATAAACCGTCAAAGGCTGTTGATGCTAGCGCAGAAAATATAACCGTTGTGGTTAATGACGGTATCTACCAACCAGCACGAATCAGGGTTGCTGCGGGCAAGCCAACAAAACTGCAATTCTTAAGAAAAGATGGCAGCCCTTGTGCTGCTACGGTGTTATTTCCCGATTTTGAACTGAGCGAAGAGCTACCGGTAGGCGTAAGTAAATCAGTCGCGTTACCGGCAATGTTAGCAGGAGAATATGCCTTTCATTGTCCGATGAAAATGTATACCGGTACCTTGGTTGTCGTTGAAAGTGCTGCATTAGAAGGACAGAAATGAGTAAAAAACATCGTTCATTTTGGTCAACCCCGACAGGATGGGCGGCATTAGGGCTAATTGCTGCAGTCAGCTATTTTTTGTTGGTTGAACATCGGCGGCATTTTTTTCAGTACTTGCCTTTTCTAATTTTATTGCTTTGCCCATTGATGCACATATTTATGCATGGCAGTCACGGGAAGCATGAAAATAATCAAGTAGCGTCTTCTAAAGGTGATAAGGAAGAAACATTCCAAGAACTAACAGATAAAAATGAAGCCTATAGAAACGGCTATCTGGAAGGTCTGAAAACCGCAAGGGACGAAAAAGAGCAGAAGAGGAATAATAATGAACGGTGATTATGGTTTATGGACTTTAGTGATCTTAAATTCCGCTATTTTTATCTTTTTTGCTTTTAGTTTTGCCAAACCACAAACTAAAACTGATTGGCGAGCTTTAGGTGCATTTTCAGCATTTATTGTTGCATTATTTACTGAAATGTACGGATTTCCGTTAAGCATTTATTTTTTGTCTGGTTGGTTAACCGAAAATTATCCAGGTATTAACTTCCTTGCTCATGAAAATGGTCACTTATTACATACAATTTTTGGTTTCGAAGGTAATGCTCATTGGGACCCCTTGCATATAGCGAGTAACGTTTTAATTGTTGCAGGATTCTTCATTTTGTCCTCTGCTTGGAATGTTTTGCATCAAGCGCAAAAAAATAACACATTGGCGATTTCTGGTTGGTATGCGCGTTGCCGACATCCTCAGTACGTAGCATTCATCCTAATTATGTTTGGGTTCTTATTACAATGGCCAACAATTCCGACAATTGTAATGTTTCCGATTTTAGTGGTTGTCTATGTGCGTCTTGCAAATAAAGAAGAAGAGAAAGTTATCCGTGAGTTTGGTGAGGAATACTTATTATATATGGCTAAAACACCAGCTTGGTTGCCAAAATTTTCAAATAAGGAAAAAGGAAAGAACAATGAAAAAGTTAGTTAACTACTTATTTACCGTAAGTATTCTGTCCGTTGTTATTAGTTTTTCTACAGTAGCTTTTGAGATGGCTAACAACGATATGCATGAGGGGATGGCAATGTCTCATGCAAATATGGACAAAATGCATGAAAATATGGAGATTATGAGAAAGCAGCTTATCGCTATAAAGCGAGAAGTTGAGCCTAAAAAACAGCAAGAACTCATGCATGAGCATCGACGGTCAATGATAAAAATGATGCAAATAATGCATAGGGATATGGCTGATAAATCGATAGCACAACAAATAAATATGGCTGAACATCACTTACAAATGATGGAAAGTATGATGCCCCAAATGGCATCGAATAAAATAGTAAATAGCAAAGCATCAAATCAACACAATCATTAAAGGAGAGGGAATATGACTGATTTAGATCATAGAGTTGGAGTGAGAGAAAGCAACCTAGTTGTTAGGAACCTTAGACTGTCAAAGGTCAAAGATGAAAACATTGAGGCGTTAATTAAGGAAATTGATAAAATGTTTGGCCTAGATGAAGTATCTTTCAATCGTAAAGAAGAAAGTATCCATTTAGCCTATGACGCGGTTAATTTAAACCTTGCTGGCATTGAAGAAGTCATTAGAAAACATGGTGCTGATATACATGATGATTGGTGGACTCGCACTAAGGAGGGCTATTACAAATTTGTCGATCAAAATGTGAAAGATAATTCAGACCATACGCCGTGGAGTTGTCATAAAACCCCCCCAGGCTCGGTTAAAAGAAAACGTTAAATTTAATTAAAATAACTTAAATAGGAATTAATTATGTTAAATAAAATATCTAAAGTAATCGGATTTATAGTTTTTGCTGTCGTTCTTGCTGGGTGTGCAAATAGTGATTTTTCACATAACTATTTAATGCGTGGTCAAGTCGTTTCCGCATCTGAAAGTGAAGCCATTGTTTGTGTTGGCTTGAATGATGGTGCAAAAACGGGGCAAATTTTACATACCTATCGGTTTGTCATGAATGATGACAATGACGAAGGAGCTGAGTTCTATAAGCAGCAAGAAATAGGACAAGTGAGAATAGATAAAATTATTGATGAACATTTTGCGAAAGTTACAGTTTTAAAAGGAGCTATTAAAAAACACGATATGGTGCAATTAAATAAATAAAGGCTGAAAAGCCAAATTTAAATAATACCTTTCAAACGGCCTTCAAATTCAATTATAAATTGATTCAAGGCCGTTTTCCTCCTTCCTATCGGCATCGTCCACTTTTTCGATGTTTGGCCAATCGTTAAGTAGATAACTTTATAGCTGATTCATGATCTCAGTTATTTACGTGTCTTAATTGCCTTGTGAACGACACTGTTCAGTGCCTTGATTGCCGATATAATACCAATTTTACTAAGTTTGTTCCCACTCAGTGAAATTTAACCGGCTTAGCGGCACAGGTTCACCGTTCCAGACTGAACCTAAGTACCAACATCCATGTTGGCAAGGTATTGATTGAAGGTAAGGGTTATTCTCGACAACTACTCCTGCCTTGTTCTAATGACTCACATCCCTGTGAGCACCTTATCGAAATCAATAACACGGCCTGTAAGGCTTTTAAAATCACCCTTGAGGAGCTTACCAGCGGTTCGATAACCGCGATAATTTCCTTCATATAGAATAACTATATTCACAAAATGATCGTTGTTCTCAAACGCTGGTAAGCGCTGAGTGGGAATAAACTTGGTATAAGGTTTGCTTTTTCTTATTTCCTAGCATATTTTAGCAAATAATTATCAGCCTATTATCTGGGCTGGAGACTTCTTCAAGGCGCTTATTATGAATTTAGACAAATCGACAAAACGTATTGCAAAGAAAGTTAAAAATGGTTTCCAAGGTTATCCGCAAATAACCTTAGCTTATTTTGGCCCAACAGAAGATTGCGCGACACAAGTGGTAGTAAGTTTTATTTTAGAAGCCGGAGCAAGTGCCCAAGAAGAACGTTTTTCGAATGAAAACGATGTCAGAAAAGACGAAACGATCCAAACAACCTTAGTAAAAATTATCGAACGTGCCGAGGCTAAAACGGTTGTAGAAGTTGCCGGTGTTGCCATTATTAAATAATTGCCGAACAAAAGGTCATGGTTGCGTGCTGATCTTGTCAGCGCCGCAAGTTTTATTGACTCTGAATTTGTTCAGCATTTATGGTTTATGCTGCTGTTGCCACTATATCTTGGTGTTTTTGGTTGAAGCGCTATCAGCAGATCATGCTCTGATAAACTATTGAGCTTACTTAGTGAGATATCATTGAATATGCTATTATCGCGAAATATATCTTCGCAAACATCTCAGTATTATATTGCTATGCCAAACCTTGAATCTTGTTTTACCTTATTTTCTCAGCCTGTTGTTCATATCAGCTTACCGGAAAAATTTACCTTTCCGTTTTATTATCAACCACAGGCACTTGCTGTTGCTGCTGCTGAACAATTGCAGCAAGCGCTAGAAAAGCAAACTGATATTATTGGCAGTGAAAGCGATAGCGGTAAAATGTTGGGGGTTTTGGTGGTTAAAAATGCCCAACAACAGCTAGGCTATTTATCGGCTTTTTCTGGCCAGTTGGAATATAACCATACTGCTATTAACTTTGTTCCGCCTGTGTCTGATATGCAATTACAAGATGACACTTTTCTAGCTGAAAACCGCATTATCAATAACATTAATGCTGAAATTGAACAATTAGAGTGTGGTGAGCCGCTAACTACTGCAACGAATGCGCTTAATGAAGCAACTAACCGTTATCAACAAGCGTTATCAGTACAACAGCGCTTAATTGTTGCTAACCGCCAAGAAAGAAAAAAGCAGCGAGATGAGGCGGTTGAGCAATTAACCGTCGATGGATTTGAGCAGTTAAAACTTGTCTTAGCAGGGCAAAGCATTTACGAAAAAAAACAGTTACAAGCATTAAAACAGCACGGGCAGAGTAAACTTGCATTATTGCAGCAAGCCTTAGATACGATAACCAGTAAAATTGCCAAGTTAAAGAAGCAGCGTAAAGCACGTTCTAAAAACTTACAGAAAAAACTCTTTTCACAATATCAGTTTTTAAACGCAGATGGCGCAACTAAAGACCTTAACGCTATTTTTGCTGAGTTACCGGAACATATACCACCTGCGGGTGCTGGTGATTGTGCCGCGCCTAAATTATTGCAATATGCTTATTTACATAACTTAGCACCCGTCACTATGGCGGAGTTTTGGTGGGGCGCAGCGCCTAAGTCAGCTATCAGGCAACATAAGAATTACTATCCTTCTTGCTACAGTAAATGTCAGCCTATTTTAGGGCATATGCTTCAGGGCTTAGATGTTGATGATAACCCTTTGCTGATTAATCCTGCACATGGCAAAGATTTGGCTATCGTTTATCAAGACGACGATCTTTTAGTGGTTAATAAGCCGGCTGAGTTTTTATCCGTGCCGGGTAAAACGATTGCCGACTCAGTGTATATGCGCATTAAAAACCAGTTCCCACAAGCATCTGGGCCGCTTATTGTCCATCGATTAGATATGTCGACTTCTGGACTGTTGATTATTGCCTTAAATAAACGTGCTCATAAAGCGCTGCAAAAACAATTTATTGAGCGCACAATAGAGAAGCGTTATGTGGCTTTAGTTAGCGGAAATGTTGTAGCAGACAGTGGCACGATTGAATTGCCACTACGGCTAGATTTTGATGATAAACCACGACAAATGGTGTGTTATCAGCACGGTAAACCGGCATTAACGACTTGGCGGGTATTGGAGCGGAAAAATAACACCACGCGCTTGCACTTATTTCCTAAAACGGGACGTACACATCAACTACGCGTGCATTGCGCCCATCAAGATGGCTTAAATATGCCGATTGTTGGTGACGATCATTATGGTTTAAAAGCACAACGACTACATTTACATGCCGAATACTTGTCGTTGCAACACCCGATTAATCATCAAGCTTTAGTTTTTGAAGTTGCTGCTGACTTTTAATCTAGTTTATTGATAACCTTGTTTGTTGTTGTAAAGCAGCTAGCTGCCAAGCAGTTATACGAGAATAACTAAAAGCGTATCAAGGTGAATTTGGTCGTCGTAAAGGTCACCAGGTAGTCAGTCACCAAGTTGCATAACGTTGTGGTACAAGCTGCATATTTTAACCCTACGTAGGATAGTGATGAAATAGCTGCATTATCATCAATTGAATATTACTGAGACTTCGCTGTAATAGTTTAATACGCTCAGTTTTTGTTAAAATTAATCTTTCTAATTTATTGAATTTATGGGATATTAAGTGATAATAAAGCGAAATTATGGAACGGGCATTGCAGAGAAGTCGCGATAATAAGCTTATGTTTCTTTAATTCTGATTACTACTTCTTAAATTGGAGGAAGCCATGAACATTGATGCAAATAAAATTGGAATTTCTAGTGCTATTTCTTTTGGTATTCTTTGGGTTGTGTGTAGCGCCGCTGTTCATTTTATGCCGCAACTCATAATGAAGATTACTGGGCATATGGTACACGCAGATTTTAGTACATTAGGCTGGACTCTAACCTTTTCGGGATTTTTAACGGGACTGTTTGCTTGGGGCGCAATTGCAGGTGTCAGTGGTTGGCTGATAGCCTCAATATATAACAGGCTGTAGGCTGTTGAGCTTTCACTTAATAGCTCTGTTGCACTTGAAAAAGTTGGCAATCGAGGCGCTTCATATAATGTTTGCTTGCTCCAAATGCATATTAATAGACTTGGTATAACGAATTAAGTTATTCCTGTTTATTTCTTGTGCTCCTGTATCGCACTGCGGTTGGTTAACTCGATATAGGTAATGCATTTAGTACTCCTGTTTTATCGGGATATTTATCAAAAATGAGTGATTCCACAGGCTCGTTAGGCTTTATCAATTATGGCATTTGAACGAATTCAGAAGCAAACACATACAATATCAGGTTTAATGGTGATCGTTTCTTATGATCGCTTTACTACACGTTTTAACATTATGTGTGAAGATGAGCTTTTATATTCATCTTTAATTTTATTACCAATCAAAAAAACTAAAATATTCATAAATAATCAAGAGTTTACTTTAAAAATATTTTGGCTTATTTTATGGAAATCTCAATTGCTAGATATTGATGGTAGTGTTGCAATTAAAGAGTTACTTGCTCGTCGTCGTAAAAAATCTATAGGCCTTCTTATTTATTTTGCACTCATCACTAGTGCTAAAATAGGAATTGATTTAGTTGCTTAAAAACTTAAAAACTTAAAAAATAAAAGCCCCTCTTAAATTATCAGTAGCAAAGACTTGGGCTAAGGCTAAAAGCTTATCTTCAAACCATCTACGACGGTGTTCATAGCTTTGTCCAGTGGCGTTATCTTGACCTCAGCCCGTCAGAGAAAAGTGCGACGAATACAGCGTGAGACATAATGATAATATGATGATTGGTTAAGCTAACGTGTTGTTTCCTTGGTGTGGTCATCACACGTCCTTGTTAACCTTTGATGACATTAATCGTAGTCACCGCTGTTTTGATGTCCATTTTTGAGTGGGAGTCATTATATTTATGTAAATGATTCTAACAATGGAGTGTATATGAAGATATTAACATTAATCTCAATTGTTGTTGCTGTTGCCTCGATAAGTACTGTAGGTAAAAACAAGACTATTTACGCTGATGAACAGGTAACTTACTTAGCCCTCACTAGTGACTTTACCTGGGAACGTGCAAATAAAAATATCCCGAAATATCCTTTAGAACTTGCCCGTTCAGGGAGTAGAGGATGTGCTGTTTTATCTTTTAATATTTCCGATTTAGGAAAAACTGAAAATGTTGAGGTTATCAACTAATTACCTAAAAATAACCTTGGTAAACATTCGCGTAAAATGCTAAAAAAATGGAAGTGGATTCCTGCTTCAACTATTGCAGATCCCGCCCCAGAAAAGAGAGCTTTAAGGTTTGATTTCTGTATGGGCGGCGAATCAACAGAGCAAGCACAAAGTGCTTGTAAACAACAAGCAAAATTAACATGTGGCTAACTCACATAATAAGCCGCTAAAAAGAACATTGGCTTGGCCCATTTTCATGCACACCTCTTCATCACACTGAGGAGGTTACAATAAAGCAAGCCAAGTTAAAGTTTTCGACCTAAGCGTTTTTCTATTTGCTTTTTCTCCCAATCAGCGCCAAAAAAGCTATAAACTTCAAACACACTCAAACCGTGTGATATCACCCCAATCCCCCAACCTAATGCCGCCCACCAAGCCCAATAATAACCAGGGCTAACAAGAAAATTCAGTAAGAATAAGCCTAGTACAACCACGGCATAATTAATCAGATGGCTATAAAATCCCTTAATGTCCTGAACATGTTCGATAATTCGAGTTTCTTCATCGTTGTAAGTGTCCGAGTTGCTCATATCCTTCTCCTTTAGTAATTCATCAAGTTCAACCTCAAGAACAGCGGCAAGAGATTTAAGTGATTCCAAACCTGCTTTTTGACCACGTTCAATGCGTTGAATTGTTCGAATACTCAAACCACTAAACTGGGCTAATTGCTCCTGAGACCATGCTCGTTTAAGTCTTAATTTTCGAACGGTCATTTACTTCCCCTTGTTGCTGTTCTGGTTAAATTATTGATTAGTTACTCTTTTTTTACTACGACTTTTACCTGACAACTTTGTGACAGTTGTTAAAATTCAGTAACTTATAGTGTTATCGAACAGGCTCATAATGAAATTTCAATTTCCTTGAGTAACGTGGCGGCATCGTCAAATTCGTATATTTCAACCTTTGTCATGATATCTTTTAGTTGTTGATGGTAGTGCTGTTGATGTGTCATCGATAATAATGTCTGAATGGTATCTATGGCCGCTACATCATAATTATCTACCTCGATAACCAATTGTTCGAATAATGCTTTGCAGTCCTTAACGTTGAAAGCTTGCTCAACAGGGACTTGCGGCTCTAGTTGCGATAATGATAATTGAATACGGTTAAGTTCATTTTGACATTGCTCGAGTAGTAGCGGTTTTATATCATGCTGTATGGCATCATTTTCCAACTGCTGACAAAGGGTATAAAGCTGCTGAGCACCAATATTACCTGCGACACCTTTTAAGGTATGAGCCAGTTGTTCAGCCGTAGCAAAGTCATGGCTATTCATTGCCTGCGCTATCGGGTTAATAGCTTGGCTATAGTTATGTTTAAACTTAACCAGTAGGCGTTGATACAATTGCTGATTATATTGCGCTACCGCTAAACCTGCGGCGGTGTCGATACCCTCAAGTTCAGGTAGGGTAAGCAGGTCATTTTTATATGAATTAGCTTTGTGTTTTTTATTATTAGGTTTGCTCGGTATTACCCATTGGGCTAATTTGCTAAAGAGTTCGCCGGTGTTAATAGGCTTGCCGATATGTTCATTCATGCCTGAGCGTAAAGACTTTTCTCGATCGCCAGCCATGACATTAGCGGTCATGGCAATAATAGGTAAATCGATAAAACGCGCGTCTTGGCGAATTTCTCGCGTGGCGGTATAACCATCTTTTACGGGCATTTGGCAATCCATCAGCACACCGTCAAAGCTTTCCTGTTGCAGATAATCTATCGCTTCTTGACCATTATTGGCTACGGTTACTGCAATACCGTGATGGCTTAATAGTTCGGTTGCCAATTCTTGGTTTATTTCATTATCTTCAACCAATAATATTTTCGCCCCTTGTAGGGCATTGATTGCTGACTGCTCAACAAGGGGGGCTGAGGTATATTTGATATTACGTAGGTTTTCGTGCCCCAGGGCAATTAATAAATTGTCGAGTAAATTCGACGAGGTAATTGGCTTACAGGTGACGTAATACTTTTCATCGGTATTAAGAGTTTTGCTGGGTATTTCTTGTCGGTTCGGCAGAATATGTAATATTGGCAAATCGATGCAGGCATCTCGTATTGATCTTATATCACGACAACTTTGCTGATCATTGCAATTAACCAGATCAAAAATCAAGGCATCAAAAGTTTGGCTATCTTGTGTTAACTCAGTCAGCGCGCTCGTGACTGAGCTGTAGTGTTCGACAATAAAGCCAAACGATTGCAACATGCGCAGTAAAATAGGCTTATAGCTCTCATTATCAGCGATTAAGGCAAGTTTTCCGCCTTGAAGTGATGATAAATAAGGTCTTTTTGCTTGGCTTTGTGCTAACGATTGGCATTGATAATCAACAATAAAATGAAATTGACTGCCTTGTCCCTCTTGGCTTTCTAACCATATTTCGCCACCTAGTAATTCAACCAAGTGCTTACATATTGCTAGCCCTAAACCTGTGCCACCGTATTTCCTTGTGGTTGAAGCGTCAGCTTGGCTGAATGACTGGAAGAGCTTTTCTTGCTGCTCGGCGCTCATTCCTATGCCAGTATCACAAATAGAGAACTTTAAAGTGACTTTGTTATTATGCTTTTTAAGACAAGATATGTGAATTTTTATTTCACCGTGTTCGGTGAATTTAGCCGCATTGCTACCCAGGTTAGTGAGTATTTGACTAAGGCGTAAAGGATCGCCAATTAAGTCAATAGGAACGGTTTTTTCAACGTCAAAAATAAGCTCAGTTTTTTTCTCGGTCAGCTTATCCATTAGCATATTACCGAGGTTATCGAGAATCTCATCTAGGCAAAATGGAATAACTTCAATATCGAGTTTATTGGCTTCAATTTTAGAAAAATCCAAAATATCATTTACCAGACCTAATAAGGATTCGGCAGCACGATTAACTTTAAAGATATAGTTTTGTTGCTGAGGTGATAAGTTGGTTTTCAGCGCTAAAGCCGACATACCTATGATCGCGTTCATCGGGGTGCGAATTTCATGCGACATGTTGGCTAAGAAGTTAGATTTTGCTTTTACCGCATCTTCAGCTAAAGACTTGGCGTGTGCTAAGGTTTGCTCAGCCATTTTTTGTTCACTGATATCAACAAACGTACCTAATAAGCCGCCAATGTTGCCATCGGCTTTAGCAAAGCTCTTCACCCAGTACATGGTTGAGTGCGTTAAGCCATCACCGTAGACTAGCGGGATTTCTTTTCGCACCATGCCCATAGAGGCAATAAGTGCGGTATCTTCCGCTTGATAAGCTTTTCGATCAGCCAATGGCAAGTAGTCAAGATCGAGTACGGTTTTACCAATAACATCTTCGCGCCTAACATTGAATGTTTCTTCATATGATTTATTGACGTTAATAAATCGTAAGTCTGTGCCTTTAACAAAAATAGGATAAGGAATAGTATCAGCCAACGCTTGCTGGAATAAGACTTGTTCTGCCAGAGCTTGATCATTAAGTTTGCGTTCGGTGATATCTCTAACAATAGCGACGATAAAGCGCTCATTGTGAATATCAATTGAATTTACCGTCACTTCTGCGGAAAACTCATCGCCATCTTTGCGTTTACCGAGCAACTCTAAGCGTTGCTTTTCAGTGCTAGGCGCACTGAGTAAGCGTTCAAAAACCTGTAAACATTTTTCTTCAGGTAGTAATCGTTCAATTTTTTCACCAATCAGCTCTGATTTATCATAGCCAAACATAGTGAGCACTTGCGAGTTTACAATACGGTGTTCACTGTTTTTATCTAACATTAATATGGCGTCAGGTGCGGATTCCATTAATGCTGCAAATTGTGCTTTGGCTGCGTTTCTTTGTGTCACATCAATAAGGGTCAGTCGCACTTCAATTAATTCGTCATTATCATAAACAGGTAGAGCCGATAGCATGGTATCTATGGTTTGGTTGCCACTAATTCTTACTGGAATTTCGCACTCTAAAAGATGAGACTTACTCTGGAATATACGATGAACATAGTGTTTTGGTTCGACAAATTCTTGCCAGTTTAAGGACACAAAAAGCTCTCTAGGGCGCTTAAACATTTTGGCAAATACACAATTGTGTTTTATAAACTGGCCTTGGCTATTTAATGTAGCGTAGGCAACAGGGGCATATTCGTATAACTCCCACATTGCCCGTTCACGTTGATGTAATTCGGTGGTACGTTGTTTAACTATCTTTTCTAATTCAGCTTTTGAACGTCGCATATATTTTGTTGAACGTTGGCCAACAGTGACGGTAAATATATTAGCGGTTAAGGTCAGCAATAAGGTAAAAAATGAAATCAACATTAACTTATTACGTAGTGAATTTAACCCTAACATCGCTTCATTAACGTCTATTTCAGTTGCTATGCCAAAGCCGTACTCTGAATCCCATAACCAAGCGCCGTAAACGCTAACGCCACGGTAGTCGTTGTAACCTAAAACGTTTGTCGCTATTTTATTTTTTACTATTAAGTTACTGTTATTTTTATACATTGTATTTATAAGATGATTAGCCATATAGGTAAATGGCAAAGCTTGATTATTTATGACGGCATTTGGCGCTTCAGTAATGTTAATTTGTGGGTCTTTAAGGGTGATCAGCTGATTATTTTTACTATGATCTTGAAAGTACTTTAATATCGATAATCTGGCTTCAAAGCGACTTTTGGAGAGCATTTGACCTTGCTCGTTAACTAAGTAACTGTCGCCTGATGCACCAATACGGCCTTGTTGCATAATATCGGAAATTTGACCACTGGTTTGAATTTTTAATGCTAATGCCGCAATAACTTGATGATTATCATCAAATATCGGGCTAACAATAAACATGCTGTATTGATCTATCGGATTACTATTATTACCAAACAATACGTTCTGATCGTTTTTGATCGGCGAGACAAAGCGTGTTTCACCGGTAAATACGCTGCTCAGTAGCTCTGGCTTTTGTTGTGCGATAACATTAATTTTGCCTAAATTTTCATTGTGATTTGAAGCAATGTTAATCTTGTCTTTATTGATGATAGAAAAACCTTGGCCTTGTAGGTTACTTTGTCGAAAATATTGCCGTATATCTTGCAATGCTAATGAAGTTATTAGTTTTTCTGTTTGAGGCGCTTGTTGGTTTAGTTGTTTGGTTAAATTAATTATTTTTGTGTCAGTTCGCATTTGTTGTAATAAGTATTCTTGTTCACTTATCCAGTCATTAAGTCTTGTTTTTGTCGCACTGACAACAGACTCAAGATTTTTTTCTATGCTACTTTGTGTACTTTTTTCATTATCTTGCAAGGTGAGATAAATTACGCTGAAAATAATGGTGATATTCAATACTGAAATTGAGTGCACGATAAGCGGAAATTTCCGTGACGCCATAAAGGCAACTAAACGCTGTTGAGTAATAAGCTTAGGTAACACTAAGGTGATAGATATTAATAATAAAGAGATCAATATCATCGATATTATTAATAACGTGCTGCTGTCGTGGCTAATATGCTTATCTGAAAAATTTTCTAAGGCATCGTCTAGTAAAATATTTTCAGGTAGAAAAGGTGAATTTGTCATACCAAGTTGATGATAAATTTCATTTGTTTTTTCCATTCTGGTGCGAGCAATTGAACCTATAGCAATAAATTTAGCTAAAATTACTTTACTAATTTCTTCGGCTTCAAAACGTAAATGGGCATGAGATTTATCTTGGCTATTGTATTTTTTTTCAATCAACTCAATGATTTCTGTTTTATGATTTAGGGCGTATTTCCAACCTTTAATCGTTGCCTGGCGTATAGCCTGTACACGCTGAGGATTATTTTTTACTTCGGACTCGCTAGTGAAAAGATTATCACCATAAAAATCAATTCCATAATCTCTCGGGTCGATAGTAAATATATCTATGTTAGCTTGGGCAAATTCGAATGGCTCATTGGTGTTATAAATTAAAATCGCGTCAGTTTCACCGTTCACCAATGCGGAGAAGGGTTGGTTATTGTCTTGCCAAGTAAAAGCATTTTTTTTTGTTTGCGCTTGCAATAGCATCGCGGTAACAGGGTCGAAATTTTTTGATGCTGAACTCATCATGATACGTTTACCGATGAGGTCAAATGGGCTAGCAATATTAGAAGAGCGCAGCGTGGCAAGGTTTGCCGGTGAATGTTGAAATATTTGTGCAACAATAACAACCGGTTTACCTTTGCTTTTAGCTACCAGTAGACTTGAATTACTGATGCCGTAATCGGCTTTACCTGCAATGACATTATCGTCAACGGCTCCTTGACCATCGAACTCTCGTAACTCAACATCTAAGCCTAATTCTCGATAATAGCCTTGTTCTTTTGCGGCATAGTAGCCAGCAAACTGAAATTGATGTAACCAATTTAGTTGAATAGACACTTTATCGAGCGCTTGCGCAGAGCCTTGGCTACTATAGACAAAAGCAAATGTACATAATATGGCGATTAAGCGACTTCTCAGCCAGCAAATATTTAACATTTTATTTATGCTCAGCCCATTGCTTAATAATATCGGCGAGTTGTTTTACACCATCAGTTAATGCTGCCGGACCCGGTTGTAAAATATCGGTTGAATTGACTTCGTAAATGTCACCATTTTTTATTGCGGGTATTTCCTGCCAACCTGCTCTAGTGGTAACTTTATCTTGATCAAACTTACGACCACACCAAGAGGCAATGTAAATATCAGGTTGTTTGGCAATAACATCACTAGCATCGGCAACAATACGGTTTTTAGCTAAAGATTGTGTTGAAAATTCGTGATAGCAGTCGATACCACCGGCAATTTCGATCAGTTCGCTGACCCAACCAATGCCGGTAATAATAGGGTCAAACCATTCTTCAAAATAAACTTTCGGTCGTACCGGTAACTTATCAGCTTGTTGTTTGATGGTGTTTAAGTTGTTTTGTAAATCTGCTACTAATTTTGCGCCTTTTTCTGGCTGGCCAATTAAGCCTGCAAGTGTGCGGATCATTTGCAAGGTTTCGCTAATGCTTCGATGATTAAAGCAATGTACTTGTATGCCTTCTTTAATTAAATCAGCGACAATATCGGCCTGCATATCAGAAAAGGCTAAAACTAAGTCAGGTTTTAATGCTAAAATTTTCTCGGTTCTGGCGGTGATATAAGCACTGACTTTGGTTTTTTCTTTACGTGCTCGCGCTGGACGCATGGTGTAAGCTGAAATACCAATAATGCGATGATCTTCCTCCATTAAGTAAAGTGCTTCAGTGGTTTCTTCTGTTAAACAGATAATGCGTTCTGGCCATTTAGGTTCAGGAACAGGGGACATGTATTTTCCTTGTGACTTATGATTTGGCATAGTTATGGGTCAGATATTAACTGAGATATTTTTAGCTTACCAAAAGGTGGGCGATAAAGATCAATTTTTTGTTGTTTATACCGATGATAATTCAAACTTAAATTATGTATCTTGAAGCGTCATGGGTATACATAAAAATATTTATCATATTAATAGCACAAGCTTTTTTGCTAAACTGTCGGCAATAGCGAGGCTAAAAATAGGAAGAGTAGCTTGTCAGTATTTAATGTTTATTTGTTACGCCATGGCGAGCTTGTACAAAGCGGCATCCTTTGCGGTCGTACTGATATTGCGCTATCCGATATTGGCAAGCAACAACTTATTAATGCCACAAAAAATTTACCTAAAATTTCAAATTGTTATAGCTCGCCGTTGGTTCGGTGTCGAGAATTTGCCACACAATATTGCCAACAACATGAGCTTTCATTGCAGGTGTTGACCGAATTACAAGAAATGAACTTTGGTGATTGGGACGGTAAACCTTATCAAGCGTTGTGGCAATTAACACAGGAAGCTGAAACAACCGCAGCAGAAACAACGTTAACCTTAGGCGATTTTTGGCAAGATCCCTGGCAATGCCAACCGCCCAACGGTGAGTCTATGGAAAGTTTTATGGAGCGCGTTGATAACTTCTGGCAAAATTTACTCTCGCAATTGTGCCAAAGCGAACTCGAAAAAGCGGACTCATTAAATACTTTAGTGTTGAGTCATGGTGGTGTTATTCGATATCTACTGGCTAAAGTATTAGGGCTGCCTATTCCAGGTACTTATCATATGACCAACTTGGATGTGCCTTATGGCAGCTTAATTCATCTGCAAGTTTTCATTGATAACGAAGGTAAAGCTTGGTCTAAATTAATGCTTTAATTGCGCGATTATATGCCCCTAATATTTTAGTCCTTTAGTATGAAAGTTAATTGGCACTCTATAACAATAGATTGATTTTTATCGTTTTTATTACTTTATGAACTATCTGATATAAAAATAAACCTTGCTATTTTCCCCTAGCTGTCGATAATCGCGGCAATAATTAAATAATGTCATATTCAAATACACTTTTTTAAGCTGCTTAAAAGCATTTAAATTCGTGAGGCTGGGAATGTGGTGAAAGTCCACAACTGTACCCGCAACTGTAAACAGAGCGATATATTAACCACTAAACATTTTCGAAAGAAAATCATTGGGAAGGGATATATCTAGATGCTGTAAGTCAGGATACCAGATGAATATGAACATTAATTGCTACGTCGAGCGGGTTACTCGAGACACTATCAATTTTTTATTGGTGACGATATCACTGATGAAAATAGATTTGCTCCCCAAAAAACTCTCAT
>Ga0209344_10001026_pt1 | contig 40420 bp, 34 predicted proteins | sample Cruoilmetagenom6_FD_187293 | JGI IMG/M metagenome (GOLD analysis project Ga0209344, IMG submission 187293) | Oil polluted marine microbial communities from Coal Oil Point, Santa Barbara, California, USA - Santa Barbara Oil Seep Sample 6 (SPAdes)... | ecosystem: Environmental > Aquatic > Marine... | reverse complement strand
CCAGCTACAGAGTGTTGATGTGGCACGGGAAAAGGCTGCGAGTCTTCTTGACTTACCTGGGGGTACAACCGCACCGCGAGAAAACACCATTCCTGCACTGGCCGGTCTTGTGGAGTTGCGGAATGTTAGCTTCCGTTATGGTCCCGACCTTCCAGACATTGTGTCTAATACATCCATCAAATTCCAACCGGGGGAAATGATTTCCGTTACCGGTGGCGACAATTCCGGAAAATCGACATTCATTCGCCTGTTGTCGGGCGAGCTTTCCCCGACTAGCGGCAAAGTCATGATAGATGGCATGGATGTTACCGGCCCGCATCACCATGCACTGTCGAACTGGATCGCCTATATCCCTCCGAACCCCGTTATCTTCCAAGGATCAATTCTTGAAAACCTGGCGATGTTCCAGAAAGGTGAAGCAATTGATAATGCGCGCCTGGCTGCACGCGCCATTGGCCTCGAAGAAGACATTCATCATTTGCCAGATGGCTATGACACCAAAGTCAACCACGGCATTGCTGAGCAATTGCCCATGGGCTTTTTACAGCGCATGACCATTGCGCGGGCACTCGCCATGAAACCACAAATCCTTTTGTTCGACGAAGCGAATAACACTCTCGATGCAAAAGGTGACCAGAAAGTGCTGACTGCACTGAAAGTTCTTAAAGGTGGACCAACAATCATCGCTGTTACGCATAGACCTTCACTGATGCGCATTGCCGACCGCCGCATAGAAATGCGCCATGGCGTGCTAAGCGAATTTGCGGCAGAGACGCCTCAAACACCCTCAACCGTCGAACCGACCGCACCAGCTGTCGACACCACTTCTATATCGGCCGCGTCATGACCATTACCTATGATGCGCAACAAGCGCCCGACACTCAAAATTCTCAACGTTCGTCGGACAAACCGATCATGTCTGCCCTGTTGCACGGCAGCACACTGCAACATTTTGAGGGGGGATCAGCTGCCGGTGCGTGCCTCATGCCCCTGTTGGAAAAACTTGGCTGGCGTGGCGAGGCGCGGCATCTAGCCGAAGCCCTCCCTCACTTCATTGATGATCTTGATCTCGATGATGTGCGCATTATCTTGTCCAACCTGAATTTTGCATCCACCAAACATTCTGTCAGGCTTTGCGACTTGAAGGCCAGCCAACTGCCGTGTCTCTTCTCAACTGATGGAAAAAACGTTGGTGTTGTTTTCGCGCGTACTGACGACAGTTTGTCAATTTTCGATGGCAAAACCCAGTCGGAAGGCACCATCGATGCGGGCACAACACGCGGCACTGCCTATCTTATTCAACAATGTGACACCGCAGAAACGGCTTCGCCCGCACAACCACCCAAAAGCTGGATCTGGAATGTTATCTCACGTTTCAAAAAACTGATACTTGAGACCTTTGCCATCAGTTTCGTAACCAACCTGACGGCCATGACCGTGCCCATCTTCATTATGGGGGTCTATGACAGGGTGATCGGGACACGCTCAGCGGAGACACTCGCCTATTTTGTCGCCGGCATTTTGCTTATCATTGGCGTTGAGGCAGCGCTTCGCATTATTCGAGGTCGTGCTCTCGCCTATTTGGGCGCACGCATTGATGCGCAGGTTGGTGGCGCCTCTTTCCAACAGCTTCTCTACATGCCCGTTGCCATGACGGAAAATGCGCCCATCAGTGCGCAGCTCGGACGCCTGCGGAGTTTTGAAGGTGTGCGGGAAATTTTCACCGGACCTGTCGCCGCCGCCGCGTTTGACATGCCGTTCGTCGTGATTTTTATTGCGGCAATATTTATTATCGCCGGGCCCTTGGGTTGGGTGCCTGTCACTTTGGTCATCACGTTTTTACTCTTTGGCCTCGTCATGGGACCAATCGTAAAAGCCGCCAATGACAAGTCATCCGAAATTCGCAACAGACGTCAAAACTATCTCATAGAGCTTGTGACCAAGCAACGCACGATTAAGCAGTGTGCCGCTGAAGACACTTGGCGTAACCGCTTCCAAAGCATTTCTGAAAATGCCGCCATCGCGCACTCAAAGACTGCGCGGATCAACATGTTCGTTCAAACCGTCGCACAAACCCTCATGACGATTGCGGGTGTTGCAACCCTAGCGATCGGGACATTGCAAGCCATGGCCGGGGATCTGACAGTCGGCGCCTTGATTGCCACGATGGCGTTTGTCTGGCGCGTCCTTGGCCCTATTCAATCCATCTTCTTGAGTTTCAGCCGCATCAACCAGATGACGCAAAGCCTCAAACAAATTGACATGTTGATGCGCATGCCAGCTGAGCGTGAAGCCGGAAAACTACCGTCGTTCTTCCGAAAATTCAAAGGCGGAGTTTCCCTTCAGAACACGTCCTTGCGATTTTCTGCTGGTGCAGAACCGGCCCTTATGGGCCTAACTCTCGATATTGAACCTGGTACTTTCGTTGCGCTCAATGGACCAAACGGTGCCGGTAAATCCACAATACTCAAAACCATCGCCGGGCTTTACAAACCGCAAGCAGGTTCTGTTTCTCTAGATGGACTCGATATCAGACAGTTAGATTCAGGCGAAATGCGCAATGCCATCGCCTATCTGCCGCAAAATGCCACTTTCTTCTATGGCACAATCGCCCAGAACCTTCGCCTTGCCGAACCGACCGCGAGTGACGAAAGTATCAATCGCGCCATTCATGATGCTGGCCTCAGCGACTATATTGCTTCCTTACCGCGTGGCATTGAGACCCGTTACTCGCAGGAAGAATTTGCCAACCTGGCCGGTGGCGTTCGCCAACGCATCAACCTCGCACGTGCTTATGTAAAAAATGCCACGATCCTCTTGCTCGACGAACCGGCCTTTGGCCTGGACGATGAAGCTGACAAAATACTCGTAGACAAATTGCTCGCCCTCAAAGGCAAGGCCACCATTTTGATGGTCACCCACAGACCTAGCCACATGAAGCTTGCCGACAGACTGGTCTATTTGGAACAGGGTCGCGTTGTCTTGGACGGCCCACCCGAAGCCGTTTTGGAACGGTTGAACGGCTAAAATTTAAGACCGTTTTAACGTTAATCCGGCAGAATTCCTCTAGAAATTGACGAAATCAGTTCATGCGCTTTTTGACTATTAGGGCGTGCGAAAGTTACAGGCGTGAAAGAGTTCCGGTTTGACCCTTGAGCAAAACCCCACAAGCAAGACTGCAAAAAAAGCAGCGGCTAAAGCTGCGCTTGCCAAAAAGCTCGCTTTACCTCTGATGCTAGAAGAAAACGGTCCTCCTCGTTTCTATCAACACCTTATGATTGTCGGCGGAGTCTTTTTGGCCCTCGCGATATTCTGGAGTGCCGTCACAGAAATCAAAGAACTCGCACGCGCAAATGGAGAAGTCACACCAGCTGGACAAGTGCAGCTTGTCCAACACCTGGAAGGCGGCATCGTCGCGGAACTCCTGGTCAGTGAAGGGGAGATCGTCGATGAGGGTCAACCCATGGTGCGCTTGCAACCAATAGCGGCAGAAGGTGATCTGGGTCAGCTCACAGCGCGGCAAACTGCTGCACGCCTGAAGATTGAAAGACTGAGCGCCTATATTGAAGCTCGGCTGATGGACCCGGCACTCGCAGAAATCAACCCAGACTTGTTTGACGACGAAGCCTCTCACTTGCAGTCTGCGCTTACCGCCGCAGAGCGGCAGCGCGATGGAGCTCTCGCCCGTATTGAGCAACGCCAGTATGAAATCACGTCACTCACCGAGCAAAAACGGAGCCTCAAAGAACAGGTTCAACTGATGGCCGAACAAGTCAATCTGCGCGAAGGGCTTGTCGAAAAAGGACTGGTTTCGCGCATCGTATTTTTAGAGACAAAACGCTCCTTGGAGCAAACCCGTGTTCAGCTTATTTCGACTGCGGGCAGTCTCGCCAGTGCACGCGAAGCATTGCTGGAAGAACAAGCGGGCCTTGAAGAATTAGACGCTACTTTGATCAATAATGCGCTTGAAGAGCGTACCACCGCCTCAACAGAACTATCAGAAACCGATAGTGCCATCCGCAAGCTCTCTGACCGTGTGGTGCGCCTGACGGTTTCTGCGCCAGTGCGTGGCATCGTTCAAAACCTCGTTGCGCAGGCCATTGGTGAGATCATTGAACCTGGCGGACTGGTGGCACAGGTTGTTCCGATTGACGATGAGCTTGTGGCGGAAGTACGCGTGCTGCCAGTCGACATTGGGCACATTCAAATTGGTCATCCGGCGCAAGTAAAAATCACGACCTATGATCCAGCACGTTTTGGTGCCATCGACGGTGAAGTGCGGCGCATCTCTGCTTCCACTTTCCGCGATGAACAAGACGAGCCCTACTACAAAGTGATCATTGCGCTTGCCAAGCCTCACGTCGGCCTGGGTGCCGTTCAGCACGCGGTGTTGCCAGGCATGGTGGTCAATGCTGAGATTATAACTGGCTCGAAATCTCTTGTGCGCTACTTGCTGAAGCCCGTTTTCCGCTCACTGGACATTGCCTTCACCGAACGCTAATGCGTTCAAGGTGTTGGGGCCTTCACCAAACCCCACTGCGTTAAAGGTGTCGGGGCCTTCACCGAACCCCACTGCGTTCAAGGTGTCGGGGCCTTCACCAAACCCCACTGCGTTAAAGGTGTCGGGGCCTTCACCAAACCCCACTGCGTTAAAGGTGTCGGGGCCTTCACCGAACCCCACTGCGTTAAAGGTGTCGGGGCCTTCGCCGAACCCCAATGCGTTCAAGGTGTCGGGGCCTTCACCGAACGCTGATCGTGAAAAAACACCTGTCTCAACCATGTCCGAATCTGGCGAGCACTTATTTTCGCTTTGGCCTATCATGGGCCCATGGAAAAGACGATTGCCACTGCTTTGCCCACAGCCGATGCCTGTTACGCCGCCATAAAGGCGCGGGACACACGCTTTGATGGGCGTTTCTTCACCGGCGTCACCTCGACCGGCATTTATTGTCGACCAATCTGTCCGGCGCGTCTCCCGCTGCGCAAAAATTGTACATTCCACGCCTCTGCCGCCGCCGCTGAAACCGCAGGCTTTCGCGCGTGCCTGCGCTGCCGCCCGGAAGCAGCGCCCGGCACACCAGCCGCACGCGGATCAGAAGCCACCGTTTCTCGGGCGATGAAATTGATCGGTGAAGGAGCTCTCGACACTGGCAGCGTGCCAGAACTTGCCGACAGATTGGGACTAGGTGAGCGTCAGGTGCGTCGTTTGTTTGTGGCTCATTTGGGCGCAAGCCCCGAAGCAGTGGCCGCCACACGTCGGCTGTTGCTCGCCAACCAGCTGTTGCGCGACACAGCACTGCCCATATCTGACATTGCCTTTGCAGCCGGGTTTTCGAGCCTCAGGCGCTTCAATGACGCTTTTTCCAAACGCTATAGGGAACCACCCAGTAAGGTGAGAAGACGTGACCGTTCCGGCAAACAAAACGCCGGGCGCCAGAAGAATTTTCTGCCGTTCGATTTGCGTTTGCGGCTGGGCTTTCGCCCTCCTTTCGATTGGAAAATGATCCTCGACTATTTTCAACTCAGGCTGATACCTGGTGTGGAAACCATTAAAGGCAATTGTTATCGGCGCTCACTGCGGTTGGATGAAGCTCATGCTTTCATCGAAGTGGAACCCGACAAATCGCGAAACATTCTTTGGGTTCGTGTCCTCAGTGATCGGCCTTTCCCCCTCGCAGACCTTGTGATGCGCTTACGCAGAACGTTTGATCTGGACGCAGACCCTGCGGCAATTGCAGAACATTTTTCAGAGGATGCTTTCATTGGCCCGCTCGTGAAAAAACGGCCTGGCTTGCGCGTGCCTGGTGCCTTTGATGGGTTTGAGCTCGCCATTCGCGCAGTTCTCGGCCAACAGGTATCCGTCAAAGGGGCCTCCACCCTCACAGGTCGTCTGGTGGAAAAATACGGTGACGCCGTACCCACTCCCCACGGCGAAAACTGGCCAACCCACCTGTTTCCGACCCCACAAGCCATGATGACGGACCATCTGCACGAAATCGGATTGCCCAAATCTCGCGCCGCCACCTTGTTCAATGTTGCAGAAGCCGTCGCATCGGAAGCGCTTTCTTTGGTACCAACACAAGACGCCGCAGAAACGAAAGCCACTCTCAAAAGCCTCAAGGGTATTGGGGATTGGACGGCCTCATATGTGGCCCTGCGCGCGCTTGGCGACCCGGATGCATTTCCAGAAGGAGATCTGGGGTTGCAAAAAGCCGCTGCTGCGGACGGCGGCAGATTGAGCGCTAAAAAACTCCACACTCTTGCAGAAGCGTGGCGCCCCTGGCGGGGTTACGCCGCCCTTCACCTCTGGACCAGTCTTTCATAGGAATTTGTCATGGCAAAATCATCTCAGGCCCTAGCGGTTGCCACCCTAGACACGCCGATTGGACCCATTCGCGTCGGCGCCCATGATGGTGGGCTTGCACGTGTGTTGTTCGACAAGCAACGCGACGAAGAACTGACGATTGATCCCAGCCCCGGTGCCGCATCAAAGGCGCATTTGCAATTGGCGCTAGATGCGTTGAGAGAATATTTCGACGGTAAACGCACAAGCTTTGATGATCTAACACTGGCGCCTGCGGGAACCGAGTTTCAATTGAGTGTTTGGCAAGCTCTCTTATCGCTCGGCTTTGGCGAGACCTGCGCTTACCGCGACATCGCAAATAAAATCGAAAATCCAAAAGCCGTCCGTGCAGTGGGACTTGCAAATGGGAAAAACCCGATCCCCGTCATCGTACCCTGCCATCGCGTCATCGGCGCCGATGGATCTCTGACCGGATTTGGCGGAGGCCTGCCTGCCAAAAAATGGTTGTTGGAACATGAGGGCGCGCTGGACGGGCCCTTACTCTAACAGTACGCGATGATCTTCGATCACCTGACCAAAATGATGCCGCCACAATTGCACGCCAAGCTGCCCTGAACGGTCGAGCGACGAGCCTTGTGTGAGGCTCGCCAATAAGGTCGGCTGCAGCCCCGCATCAAACAAAGCAAAGCCAGCGGCCAGTACACAAGTATCGGTTTGAATACCACAAACCAAAACCCGTTTCGGTTTCACATCGCGCAGATGATCCATCATCTCTTGTGGTGGCAAATAGCCATGCTTGATGAAGATGTGATCCGCGTTGATAAGGCTTTCATCGTCGGTGGCAGGCACCCACCCATGTTGTCGCAGAAAAGGCACCGCTTCTTCATTGTGCCGTTCAACAGTCGCAACGCTGGGAAGCTGGGCGACCAACGCGCGAATGTTTTCCACAAGCAAGGGCGGCGGCGAAAAACACGGCTGCACGTCGACAATGAGGAGAAGTTGTTCCATCTGTGTTATGCTTCGTCCTTCTCAATCGCGGAGTTCTAGTTACATGTTCGACCTTCAATTCAACGGACCCATTGCCCTGATCATTCTGATCGCAGATATTTATGCGATTGTGAAAACCGTGCAAAGCGGTGCAAGCACCATGACGAAGGTTCTGTGGATCGTCGCCATCTTGTTCCTGCCCGTGCTTGGCTTCCTTCTCTGGCTGATCTTCGGTCCGCGTTCTTGATCAGAGCACAAATGTCGTGAGGTCTGGTGCGGCCTCACCAACGCCATCCGATGTTTCAAAGCGCGGCACAATAGCGATGGGCACGGCGCCTGAAAACCGCGCCATAACGGCTGCGGTTTCTTCAACAGGCACGGGGTTCACTTGCGACGTGGAAATGACAATTGCTGCAGGCCCAAGGCCGCGTGCCGCCAGGCTTTCCATTGCGCTCAATGTGTGAGAGATGCTGCCGAGATAAGAGCCCACGACGAGCAAAACTTTCAGCTCAACCTGTGCATCAAGGGCTTGCATCCAATCGGCCATGGTGGCGGCTTCATTGAGCGGCACCAAAACACCCCCTGCCCCTTCAACCAGAACCACGTCTTTCTCCGTCGGTGCCAGACAAAAATCGGTCAGGTCTTGAAGGTTGAGTTTTTTTCCTGCGCGGTCTGCTGCCATATCTGGCGACAAGGGCGGATCAAACCGCCAAGGCGTGACACGCTCAACACCTGCCTCCGTAATTTCTTCTCCGAGTGCCAAAAGAAGACGGCCTGTGTCCGTATCCTCCCAGCTCACCCCTTCAAGACCGGAGAGAACTGGTTTAAGGGCCTCTACAGTTTTTCCCTTGGTGACCAACTGACGTACAAGCAACGCGCTGATAACTGTCTTGCCAACGTCTGTTCCGGAGGCGGTTACAAATACATGGGTCATTGGGCAGCTACCTTACGGAGTACATGAGTTCGAACGAGATCGGCGAGGCGATCAATGTCGGCGTCTGCATGTTGGGCGGTAAAAGTGAAACGCAACCGCGCCGTGCCCTCGGGCACGGTCGGTGGGCGAATGGCCGTGACAAGAAAGCCCTCGTCTTCAAGGAACTGAGACGCGGCAAGGGCCGCATCAGGCGCCCCCAATACAAGGGGAACGATGGGGCTCTCGGCTAAAGGCAAATTCAACGCTCTTGTAAAGCGCTGCGCCTTTTGCACGGGCAACGCCGCATAGTCTGGCTCGGCCTCAATAATGTCGAGCGCTGCCAAGGATGCCGCAACACTGGCTGGCGGCAGGCCTGTTGAATAGATAAGGGTGCGCGCACGTGTGCGAATGAGATCAATCACCGGCTGACTGGCACAGAGATAGCCACCGTAGGAGCCAATGGCTTTGGACAAGGTTCCCATTTGAAGAGCGACGTCTGCTTTTTCATCTTGCAAAAAGCTCGACCCACGCCCCCCTCCTATGACACCAATGCCATGAGCATCGTCTGTCATCAGCCAGGCATCATGTACGTTGGCCATGTCGGCCATGGCATTGACCGGCGCCATGTCGCCGTCCATGGAAAACACACCGTCGGTAACAATCAGACAATGACGCGCTGTGCCACGATGGGTTTCCAATAATTCGGTAAGGTGGTCCAGATCATTATGGCGAAACCGAAAAGCTTTCGCCCCAGACAGGTCTGTGCCTGCAAGCAAACAAGCATGAGAAAGCGCGTCGGCCAAGATTAAATCGCCGGGGTGCATCAGCGTTGGGATAATACCAATATTCGCCAAATAGCCTGATCCGAAGATCACGCAATCATCTGTCTGCTTCAGACGCGCGAGCCGCTTTTCAAGCTCCCCAAAGAGCGAATGGTTGCCGGTGACCAGCCGAGACGCGCCAGAGGTCGCACCAGACACATCAAGCGCCGCCTTTGCTGCCGCGATGACGCGAGGGTCATGGCCCATATTCAAATAGTCGTTGCAGCAAAATGAAACGAGTGTGCGGCCGTTGCGGTCAACATATGCGCCCGCCCGACGGTCGGTTTCGATGAGGCGGCGGCGCAGTTTTCGGCTTTCCAAAGCCTCAAGTTTGGCCGATGCCATGTCATCCAAACTACTCATTTGTCACACTATTCCTTGATTTTTGGCCCATTACGCGAGGGCAAGCTGTGGTGCCCGAATTTCGGGGCAAAACTGCGCCGAGCGTGCTCAAGAGTCAATCATTTGGAAGGTACGAAACAATGCAGCTCTTGCTTGCAATAAGGGCCGTTCGGCCTATGCTCTCGATCAAAATACGGGTGCTTTTGAGACTTTGAGCATACGCTGCTGAAAGGCCTGCACCCCCATTCGTTAAGACAGGGAACGAGCCATGAACATTCAAACGCCTGTGTCTGAACAGACCGCCGCGACCGTTGGAACCAGCCTGCGCCATGATTGGGACCACGCAGAAGTAGAAGCGCTATTTGCCCTTCCCTTCAATGATCTGATTTTTCAAGCCCAGACGGTGCATCGCACATGGTTTGACCCGAACGAAGTACAAAAAAGTACGCTACTTTCCATCAAGACAGGCGGATGCGCAGAAGATTGTTCTTACTGTTCTCAAAGTGCGAGCTATGACACTGGCCTCAGCGCGTCCAAAATGATGGAAGTGCAAAAAGTTATTGAAGGCGCACGCCGGGCAAAAGAATCCGGGTCGTCCCGCTATTGCATGGGCGCTGCATGGCGCGAACCAAAAGATCGCGACATGAATGCCATTGTCGCCATGATCAAAGGCGTGCGCGAGTTAGGTATGGAAACTTGCATGACACTTGGCATGCTGTCTCCTGAGCAAACGATCCAGCTGAAAGACGCGGGCCTCGACTATTACAATCACAATGTGGATACGTCGGAAGAATTCTATCCGTCCATTATCACGACGCGCACTTATCAAGACCGCATTGATACGCTCGAACGTGTTCGGGCCGCAGGCATAAATGTCTGCTCTGGCGGCATCTTGGGCCTTGGGGAAGAACGCACCGACCGCGCAGGCATGTTGATGACACTTGCAAACCTCACAGAGCATCCGCAGTCTGTGCCGATCAACATGTTGATCCCAATCGAGGGTACACCGCTCGGCGACAATGCCCAGATTGATGCAATCGAGTTTGTCCGTACGATTGCTGTCGCCCGCATCATGATGCCAAAGAGCATTGTGCGCCTGTCAGCAGGCCGAGAGTGGATGTCGGACGAAACACAAGCACTGTGTTTCCTCGCAGGCGCCAACTCCATTTTTATGGGCGAAGAACTTCTGACCACGAAGAATCCCGCCATTGAAAAAGACAATCAAATGTTTGAGACACTTGGTCTGAAACCAATGCCAGCCCACAGCTGCCCTGCAGAGGTCTGATAGACTTCAGTAGAAGGCGGCTTTGACCGCCTTTTTGTTACTGGTCCTATTCTGAGCCCCAAGGTGGCTTCAACCATGACATCGATCCCCCCGATCAATCCTGCTTATGCAAATCCGCCTGAATGGCTGAGGGAAAGCGCGCCTCACGTCTGGCTGCCTTATGCGCAGATGCAAACAGTGCCGATGACGCTGCCAGCGGTAAAAACTGACGGTGTGCGCATCACGTTAGAAGATGGTCGTGCGTTGATCGACGGTATCTCGTCCTGGTGGACAGCAGCGCATGGGTACAATCATCCGCACATACGTGAGGCCGTTACCAAGCAGCTTGAAGCAATGCCACACATCATGCTGGGTGGCTTTGCGCACGAACAGGCTTTTAGGCTAGCAAAACGACTGGCCGATATTTTGCCCGGTGACTTGGCCCATACTTTCTTTTCAGAATCCGGCTCGGTTTCTGTGGAAATAGCCATGAAGATCGCCGTTCAATATTGGATCAATCAAGGGGTCCGCGGCCGCCGACACTTTTTGAGTTTCCGGGGCGGTTATCACGGCGATACACTGGGCACAATGGCAGTGTGCGATCCTGATGAAGGCATGCACACGCTTTTCAAAGGCATTATTCCCGAGCATCTTCTAACCGACTTGCCGAAAGCTGCCGACGCTGAAGAAGTGTTCGACACGTTCCTGGGGAAGCACGCCAATGAGGTAGCCGCCGTTGTCACAGAACCGTTGGTCCAAGGCGCAGGCGGCATGGTGTTTCACCCGCCAGAAACGCTGCAAATACTGAGACGGGCATGTGATCGACACAATGTTCTGCTGATCGTCGACGAAATTTTCACAGGCTTTGGGCGCACAGGAACTCTTTTTGCCTGTGATCGTGCAGGCATAGTTCCAGACATTCTCACTCTGTCAAAAGCACTGACCGGTGGCACGATGGCGCTGGCTACAACAACAGCCCGCCCGCATGTCTTCGAGGCTTTTCTCAGCGATGACCCGGCCAAAGCGCTCATGCATGGGCCGACCTACACAGGCAACCCTTTGGCATGTGCTGCGGCGAATGCCTCCCTCGACCTGTTTGAACGTGAACCCCGCCTCGATCAAGTGGCAGCTATTGAAGCCCAACTAACACGCGAACTAGAGCCCGCTCGTGCGGTTTCCGGCGTGCACGATGTGCGTGTTTTGGGTGCCATTGGCGTCATTGAAGTTGATAGCTTAAAAGACACTGAATGGCTCAAACGCCGATTTATTGAAGAAGGTGTCTGGATCCGTCCTTTTGCCAATGTGATCTACACGACCCCTCCGCTGGTCATCGATCCAGGCGATCTCAGTCAATTGACGGGCGCCATGCTCAAAATTCTGGATGAATGGGCAAAAATATGATGGATTTTCAGGCTTTTGATGCGTCCTTGGGGTGATATGCGATCTCAGGCTTAGGCCTATTGAGGCCCGATGAGGTAAAAGTTAATCTCCATTAACCCAACTGATTCGCTTCTCGTTTCAGGTGAGTTTAGTGCCTAATAAAGCCACAAAGACTGGGCGGGAGCTGTGTGGCCAGGTACGAAAAGAAACTGTTTCTGCGTCAACAAGAAACAGGTCTTCAAACAATCTCGCCATTGTACAGGGGTCATGCGTCATGTACGTGATTGCGTTCGCGTCCCAAAAGGGCGGCTCGGGCAAAACAACTTTGGCCGGACATATTGCGGTCGAAGCGGAACGTACGGGGCTTAGCCCCGTGGTCTTAATGGACACGGACCCGCAAGGGAGCCTGTCGCAATGGTGGAATGTTCGCGAAGCCGACACACCGGCCTTCGTGCGAACATCAGAAAATGGATTGGCGTCGGATTTGGCCGCGCTGAGAGCATCGGGAACGGGATTGGTTGTGATAGACACGCCTCCAGCCATTACAGGGACGATCGGCAAAGTTATTGCCCAAGCTGACCTTGTGGTCATCCCAACGCGGCCTAGCCCTCACGACTTGAGAGCGGCAGGCGCCACGGTGCAAATCTGTGAAGAACAGAACAAACCGCTCGTCTTTGCGCTCAATGGCGCAGCAACACGTGCGCGCATCACTGCGGAAGCAGCGATTGCCCTGTCACATCATGGCGCTGTTTCACCAGCAATCGTGCATCAGCGCGTGGACTTTGCGTCTGCCATGATTGATGGACGCACTGTGATGGAGCTTGGCGGATCATCCAGATCTCCTGCTGAAATTTCTGAGTTGTGGGGATTTTTGAAAAGTCGCCTTATGGGTGAAGCTCCTTCTCCACTGTTATCTACCGCTGAACAAGTAACGAAAAAAGAACCTATGACGCCGACACATGACGACGCCGCCCTTAGAGGTGCTGCCTAATGGCCAAAAAACCGGCCCCACTTACAAGTGATCTACTCGTCCGCAAGGGCGAGGCTACGCCGTCGTCTATTGAACCAACCGAAACTGGGACGGCGCCTGCCGCCCCTGAAGAGACACCTACCTCGGCTCAAACTGCTGCGGCTCAAGCTGCTGCGCCTGTTGCCACCGATGGTCGCCCGCAAACACCTGAGCCTGAAATTGTACTTGCGGCAGATGAAGATGTTGATGGTGACACTGGTTCGCGCCGTCGTCTTGCCGGTGTGCTTGCTCTTGTTGCTATTGTCACAGCCGGTGCTTTTGCGTTCAATATGTTTGGACCTGATGCCGATGATCCATCCGTTGCCCCTGTTGGGGGAGACGCGGATGTTGCGACGGCAGAAGATTTGAGTGTCGCACCCATCATTGCCGTGCCCGGGCCAGAGTCTGTGGGTACACCTACACCGCCAGCAGAAACTGAACTGCGCTTAGAGACAGCGGACGATGTGGCAGAGTCCACACCTGCAACCAACAGCACCCCGCCAGATGCACCGGTTATCGATGAAACCATTGTCGTGGAGACGGCACCTGTGACACAGCCACGCGAAGCAGCGACCATCACACCTCAACCGCCTGCAACGCCAGAGCCCGTAGCTGTTGAGCCTGCTGAGCGTGGCGCTCCCACTGTCGTTGCAGAAGAAAATGTTGCCGCGCCGGTGGCTGAACCCGGTCAATATTTGATCCAGCTTTTATCCGTCCGTTCTGAAAGTGCCGCACGTTCTGCCTGGACGCGTCTTCAATCCCTGCATGGTGCGCTGCTAGAGGATCAAACCTTGAACCTGGAAACGGCAGACCTTGGCGAACGTGGCACCTATTACCGTGTCCGCTTCGGGGCTTATGATGAGCGAAGTGCCGCAAATGCCGTGTGCAAATCCTTGAAAGATGCCGGACAGGACTGTCTGGTCAAGCGCACCAACTGATCACACGGCTATTTTCCAGGAGCTTTTGCCAATCACACCCGATTTTCGCGTGCGCAAAAACCGTGTTTGAACACTCTAGAAGCATTGGCCTCGCGCCCCTCGTCAGGTAGGGTCCGGCCATTAAAACTGGAGGAAATGCAATGAGTGATCGTAAACCCAAAAGTGGCGTTCAGGCCGTCATCTGGGATTTTGGTGGCGTCCTTACGTCAAGCCCTTTTGAAGCCTTCAATCGCTTCGAGGTTGAACGAGGTCTACCCGCCGATTTCATCCGTCAGGTCAATTCGACCAACCCTGACACCAATGCCTGGGCGCTTTTTGAGCGCAGCGATATCTCACTGGATGAATTCGACAGGAAATTCAGCGATGAAGCCCAAACTCTGGGCGGCGCCGTAACGGGCAAAGAAGTTGTGAGCCTGCTCTCTGGTGACATTCGGCCCGACATGGTTACTGCGTTAAAGCGATGCAAAGAACATTTCAAGGTTGGCTGCATTACCAACAACGTGAGTGCTGGCGAGGGCGCGGGCATGGCGCGCAGTCATGACAAAGCAGCAGCGGTCGCAGATGTCATGGCTCTTTTCGATCATGTCATTGAAAGCTCCAAGATCGGCATGCGCAAACCGGACCCCCGGATTTATCAACTGGCATGTGAGACATTGGACGTCGATCCCAATAAATCGATTTACCTGGATGATTTGGGCATCAACCTCAAACCCGCCAAAGCATTGGGAATGACGACGATTAAGGTTCTCAGCGGCGAGCAGGGACTGAGTGACCTTGAAACGACAGTGGGCATGTCACTGCGCTAACACAGCCGCACCAAAACAGACAAAAAAGGCCGCCCCTTCAAGTTGAAGGAAGCGGCCTATATTCTGAGATATGCTTGAAACTCAGATCAAACTTAGCCTTGAGCAGCGACTTTCGCAGCCTGCGCATCATCAGCCGTGAGCCCGAGCTCGCGTGCCACGTGGCTTACCAAATGCTCCTCGAACTTGTGCAAGCTGCCATCTGCCAGCGCAACAGTCCAAAGCATTTTCAACAGGTCCTTCTTTTCCCCATCATCAAAGCTGTTGGCAACAATGTTGATGAAAGCCATGTCTGAGTAGTTGGCTTTTTGGCGCTTCTCGGCAACATCAACCAAATCAGTCGCTGCCTCATCGGTCAGGCCGAACTGTTCTTTCACGACGCGGGTGATCGTTGCGCGTTCACCTTCATCAAAATCACGGTCAAGACGTGCCGCTTCAACCATCAGCGCCGCCGCCGCGACCTGTTTGGCATCACCGCTGGTAACCGAAGCTGCAGGTGCCTTTGGGCCGTCTTTCAGTAGAGTTAAAATTTTATCGAGCATGGGTGCCTCCAATATCTCTTATGGCGGGCGTTCAGGCCCCGCATCCTAATTCTTGTTCAAACTATAACGCCGCCAAAGGATATTGTCCCCTGGCGGCGTCATTATTGTATCGCGTTTCGACAGACCTTAGTGCGACAGAGCGCCCGAAGGAGCTTTCACAGGCCGTTTACGCGGGAAGAGCATGTCCAAGACCACCGCGATAGATGGCAGTGTTGTGATCGCCATGATCATGTTGATTGAGAACATGAAGGTCAACAAGAGACCCATATCTGCCTGGAACTTCAGGGCAGAGAAGGTCCATGTGGACACACCAACCGCCATGGTGATGGCTGTAAACACAACTGCCATGCCCGTTTCAAACAAGGTCTGCTTGTAACTGTCGGTGATGTTCAAGCCCTCAGCCAAGTGGAACTGCACGCGGTTGTAGATGTAAAACGCGTAGTCCACACCCAGACCCACGGCCAGCACCATCACAGGCAAGGTTGCTACGGTCAGGCCGATCTGCAGCACTTCCATGAACCAATAACCAAAGAAGGTGGCAAAGGTCAGTGGAATTGTACATGCGATCGTCGCACGCCAGTCACGATACGTGAGGATCACGAGCGCAACGATGGCGACATAAACCCAGAGCATCATTGGAAGCTCTGACTCTTCGATCTCTTCGTTCACTGCAGCTTGAACACCCATGTTACCGGATGCCAAACGGATCGCCACGTCATCGCGTGCATTTGCTTCACGCCATTCTTTAACTGCATCCACCGAGCGTTCGATTGTTGTTGCCTTGGCATCTTCCAAGAAAATCAACATCGTCATGACAGAACAGTTCTGGTTCAACAAACCTGTTGATGGAGGAACTGGACCCACGGCTTGCACCAACGCGAATGAGTTGCGTGGCAATGCGCGCCATTTCAGGTTGCCTTCGTTCCAACCGGAAGAAGAGCCCTTCACCGCATATGGAAGAGAGATCGCCAGCGATACGCCATCGACATTTTCCATGAACCAAGTGAAACGGTTCAGATATTCCATCTGCTCATACTTGATACAAGATTCTGTCGGTGTTTCTGTCACCACCGTTAGCAAGTTCAAGCCAAGCGAGAAGTTGCTAGCAATCGTGGTGCTGTCCACATTGTAGCGGGCATATGGATGAAGTTCCGCAGAACCGGGATGCAGCGCCCCAACGTGGCGATTGCGGCTTTCAACAACAGCGGCACCAAACAGAGCCGTTGAAATCAGCAGCGTGATAACAGCCGTTTTTGGATTGGCAATGTTGCCGAGCACCCGCATGATTTTCAGACGGAAGTCACGCGCTTTGGCCACACGATCTGCAAAGCCATCATCGAATTTGAAGTAAGACGCCAAGATTGGCAGCATGATCAAGTTTGTAATGATCTTCAGAGCCACACCGATGGAGGCCGTGATCGCCAGTTCCTGGATCATCTGAATTGGGATCATGATGAGCGTGCCAAAACCAACAAGGTCAGTTAGCAGTGCCATTGAACCCGGTATCAGGAGTCCGGAGAAACTTGTACGCGCGGCTTCCTCAGGCGTTGCGCCCGCCGACAACTCCGCCGTGATCAAGTTGATCTGTTGCACGCCATGGCTCACGCCGATGGCAAACACAAGAAATGGCACCAAGATGGCGAGTGGGTCGAGCCCATAGCCCAAGAAGGCCAATACGCCGAATTGCCAGACCACGGACGTCAGCGACGCAAAGAGCGGCAAGAACGTCAGGATGATTGACCGTGAGTAGAGATAAACGGACAAGGCGGTCAGCAGGAAGGCGATGAAGAAGAACCAGACAACCGATGCTGCGCCATCTGCAATGTCACCAATTAGCTTGGCAAAGCCAATGATGCGAACAGTGTAGGCGCCACCTTCTACTTCATATTTGTTGCGAATTTCTGCTTCCAGTTTCGCAGCCAGATCAAAGTAGTCGAGTTTCTCTTGGGTCTTTGGATTGTACTCAAGAAGCTCGGCGGTGATCATCGCGGAGGAAAAGTCTCCAGCTACCAGCCGACCGACGAAACCACCACGGATCACGTTGTTTTCGATCTGAGCCAGTGCGGCTTCATCCATCGTTTCGGAAGTGACGGTGCCCGGGATCACATCATCGGCGCGAATGCCTTCTTCAGTGATTTCCAGGTAACGGGTATTTGGTGTCCATAGAGAGGTCACCGTATGCCGCGCCACACCGGGCAAGAAGAAAATATCATCTGTAATGTCTTTATATTCCTGGAAGAATTCCTTGTTCCAGATGGAACCTTCATTTGCTTCTAGGACAATAATGACACGGTTTGATCCGAACAGTTTTTCACGATATTCCTGAAATGTCTCAATATATTCGTGGCCTGCCGGCAACTGTTTATCAAACCCAGCATCCATTTTCAGGGTCGTCGCATGATAACCTGCGAACACCGTAAATGCGGCTAGCGCGAAGAGAATAATCGCGCGCGTTCTGAAAATGAGAGCTTCGAGTAACTTCACCATGGACTTCTATCCCGTCTCCCTGACCGCATACACAGCGACCGAAAACACACAACAAGCACGTCACTCAATGGCCAAGCGCAAATCATACGCGTGGACCCATTGCGCGTGTGCGCAAATTTACTTTGGGGGAAAATCCTTCCACGGCGTGAACTTCCGTACACATCGCTTCTTGGTGGTCGCGCCGATGAGGACGTAAATCTGTCTCTCAGCTGTTTGACCTCTGCAGCCCACCTTTTCTAAGGTTCTGGACTACAGGACTACCCCCTCCCAAGTCCCGCCGAAGCGGGGTGCCAGCATTTATTGCTGGTCGATTATTGTATTCAATGTAACCGCGTGCCCGGTAGATGCGCACTCGGTTCCCCTTGTCAGCCTGTCGCCAGAACTCAAACTTGTTCAAACTCAACACACCGGCTGATCTCGGATAGCACAGTTTTCGCACGAATGTAACGTGTTTCAACATGTCGGACTTCAATTCACCCTCGCAGAAGTACGTCATGATCGTTAACCAAACACGCATATTTGACACCCTGTTCCGGGAAATCTTTGGTTCAACTCCCTAAATCAAAGCGTACAGCAACCCCAAAAATGACGGATGTGTCATTTTCCCCTTGATCGATACAAAGGCCCTGCCTATCTTCCTTGTTAAGGTAGATTTTGGCATGCGGAGCTCAACTTGAGACGCAAATGTGCTGATTTGGACATAAATGACCGAGTTTGCACCGATATTTTGGTATTCGGCGCGAAAATTGGTTGCGTGGCGTTGGGTCAGCAAAATGCTGAATTGACGTCTGTATTGGAGGATACATGACTGAAACTAAGCAGATCACCAAGGACGAGGCCTATAACGCCTGCGCGCCAGACGATTTTCCAGCCATGCTGGACGTGGAACGCTACGGAAACCGCTCCACTGCGTTCGACAAAATCATCTCAGCGACCCATGATCACTTCTGGGACCCGCTGGATACGAAATACATCGATTTTTCTGAACCTTTTGACATGGAAAACGAGCGGCTTTTGCCAGACGAGTTTTTCGTCGAACTGCGCCTTCCTTGCTTCCAGAAGCTGACAGAAAAAGAAAAGACCCGTTTTGCCAACCAAAGTGCGCGCTGGATGTTGTCCGCGATTCTGCACGGCGAGCAAGGCGCGCTGAACCTCTCGTCCAGCCTTTGCCACATTTTGTTGGACCCAGGCGCACAGGAATATGCAGCCAACCAGACCCGTGAAGAAGCCCGTCACGTCACCGCTTTCTCAAAATATGTTGAAGCTCGCTGGGGCAAACCTCTGCCCGTGGGCCAGACACTTGGCGACCTGCTTACTGATATTGTTGGGGCCAAAGAGGTCTATAAAAAAATTGTCGGCATGCAAATGCTCGTTGAAGGCCTCGCTATGGGTGCCTTTGCCACCATCTATACAAAGTCCAATGATCCATTGATGGTGAAACTGATGCAGCTCGTCATGACGGACGAGGCATTCCACCACAAGTTTGGGAAAATCTGGGCTGACCGGACCATCCACAAACTCTCAGACGAGGAACGCAACATCATCGAAGACTGGGCTGCTCACTGCTTCCAGACTTTGTTGTTCAACCTTGTGAACCCAGAACAGAAAAAGGTTCTCTATCCAGAGTTCGGTCTTGATTGGGAAACAGTACAGGCGGAAATGCTTGAAGCTGTGAACGATGATGATCGTCGCGAAGCCATGCGTGAAGGCACAAACATTTTCCGCGTGCTCATCAAAACCTTGTTGAAAGCTGGCATCATCACGGATCGCACCAAAGACTTCTATGCGGTCTATGTGGACATGAATGAACTGAAAGATGAAGGCGACCGGATGGTAGGCGATGATATCGCTGAAGAAGGTATCAAATACCTCAAGACCATCAACTTCTCGACCAACGAAAATGCTCTAGCGAGTGTTTCCGCAGCTGAATAACAGCTGACGACCACGATCCCCCATCGTAGGTCTTTAGAAAGGGCGGCTCCCCCTCCTCGGGCCGCCCTTTCGCATATCTGGCGCACATCTGGCGCCTATCTGATTGCTGACCAGGCATTTGGTTTTGGCGCTTCTATTAAAACCGATTACCATCGTGTCTATGGACATGATGACGATAGAAGGCACGGTTGCACGTGCCCTGTGCGATCAAGGCATTGATCTCCCACCGCCCCCTTGGACTGAAATAGGCAGCGGCGTCTGGGGAGTTGTTTTTGATTTGGGCGACGGGTCTGTGCTGAAGCTTATTCGCAAACGCGGGGGGCTTGGTTCTCCTGCCTCTCTCATTCACCGCGAAACACTTGCCTTAGGCGTACTTGGCGGGAAAAAAGTCGGTGGGTTTCAGATCCCAGAGCTTCTTGGACAGGGTGACTTACCATTGCCCTCAAACCCTTTTGTGGCCCCACTTGAAGGATGGATACGGCTTTCACAGGTGGAAGGACGTATTCTTTCCGCCGCCATGCCCTCTCATCCAGACACGCGAAACCAATTGGGGGAGCGGCTGGGCGCGGGTATGGCCCATTTTCATGAAGATGCCACGGCCCTTGCCAAGACGGTGCAGCTGCCAGAAGCAGACCCGATAGAACGCTCAATTGGCGAACTGGAAATAGCCCTCCCAAAACCCGATGACAAAGCGCTTTGCGTAAAGCTGCGAGAGCACTGGTTGCGGCTCGATCGAGAGCCTGTTTTCCTACATGGCGACATAAATTTCAGCAATGTTTTGGTGAATGATCGCGGTGATTTTTCCTTGCTCGATTTTGCAGAATGTGGGGTTGGGCCAGCTCTCGCTGAATTTCGCCACTTTGAAGATCGTCCAGAGTTTCGCGATGCGCTGTTTCTGGGCTACCAAGCGGCCAGTGCCATGCCCATCGACCTGGAGACTTATTATCTCGCAGCGACCGTCAATGCGCTTGCAACAGTGTATTTCGGCGGATCCGTCCAGCCTGGTGTTGCGGCAAATGACCCTCGTGTTGGCATGCGTTTGCGGGGCATGGTGAACCATTGCCTGCAAAAAGCTGGACTTGAAGAGTAAGCCACCATGAGCGATGACGACCCCCTCTCTCATTCCACTGTAGACGGTCGCCAATCCCCCGTGGCCGCAGCTGTGCAACGCGGCGTCTGTCGCCTGCTCATTCATATGGGGTTTTCACCGCTCACTGAACTCGCCCTCAAAACAGGTCGACGTGTTGATGTGGCAGCGGTCAATGCCAAGGGTGAGCTGATAATTGTCGAAATCAAATCATCGCTCGCCGACTTCCGGGTGGATGAAAAATGGCCTGGATATTTGGACTATTGCGACCGCTTTTTCTTTGCTGTGCCGCCGGATTTTCCACGCGAGGTGTTACCTGACAATGCGCTCGTGGGTGTAATCGTTGCCGACAAATTTGGCGCAGAAGTTTTGAACGAACCAGAAGCGGATCGGCTTGCTGCTGCGCGCCGCAAAGCGGTGATGCTCCTTTTTGCCCGCGCCGCCGCCACGCGGGTTCATCGCGCCTTGGACCCTGGTGTTACGGCATTGCTTGAGCTTGGCGACGACGAAAAGGATTGAAAGCCTATTGGCCCCTAGCGTGGTGCCCGTTTGGCGAGGATGCGTTGAAGTGTGCGACGGTGCATGTTGAGACGCCGCGCTGTTTCAGACACATTGCGATTACACAGCTCATAGACACGCTGAATATGTTCCCACCGAACCCGGTCGGCAGACATAGGGTTTTCTGGCGGGATCGCTCTTTCGCCAGGTGGCGCCATGAGAGCTGCTTCCACATCATCTGCGTCCGCTGGTTTTGACAGATAATCCACAGCACCAAGTTTGACGGCCTCAACAGCCGTGGCAATGTTGCCATAGCCCGTCAAAACAATGACGCGTGCTTCTTCACGCACTTCGTGAAGGGCCGCGACAACCTTTAGCCCGCTGCCATCATCCAACCGCAAGTCAACCACGGCAAAGCGCGGCTTGATGGACTGAGCAAGGCGGATGCCTTCGGCCACGGACCCTGCTTGAGAGACAGTGAAACCTCGTCCTTCCATGGCGCGTGCGAGACGACCCAGGAAGGGCACATCATCATCCACCAGAAGCAGTGTCTTTTCTTCACTCTCAGGAGCACCGCCGTCTTGCGCGGCTGTGCCTGTACCTTTGAATTCTTCCGTCATATGTCTCCGGCCGACCCAGGTTGATCGCTACTTTACTGTTTAAGCGTGCAGCTATTATCGTCACGCCCAATTTAGCCCTCTTCTGGCCATCACGCCAACTCATCGTCTCTAATTTGCTCTTGTGCGCTCCCCAAAGGTGGTGCCTCCACTGCCTTTCGAGACCATTCAACCATTACCACAGCACCGACAGTTCCATCGATCCGATTGCCTATTTGGACACGCGCGCCACTCCGCTCTAACAACGTTTTGCCAATAAAAAAGCCAAGTCCCATGCCTTCGTGTGACCCAAGTTGGGTTCCCAAAGACCCTCTAGCCCGCGTGGTTATATAGGGCTCGCCCAAACGATCTATTAAATCCACCGGGAAGCCAGGGCCATCATCGGTAATTGTGATGCGGATCAGGTCGTCACTGACTTCTGCGATAACCAAAACGACTGATTGCGCAAAATCAGCAGCGTTCTCAACAAAATTGCCGAGCCCGTAGAGAATTTCAGGACGACGCACGAGCGACACAGGCGCGCTTTCCTCACCGCCTTTTACACTAAGATCGAACGTCACACCCATATCTCTGTGGGGTGCGACAATTTCTCCAATCAGAGCCTCAATTTCGATGCGCGCGTAAAGCGCATCGCGCTCGTCGGGGCGATGGGTTAGGCGCGAGAGAATTTCCTTACAACGGTCTGCCTGCGAGCGAAGCAGCGCCAGGTCCTCATCCAATTGATCTCCTGTAGGTTTTTCCAGCTGCAGCTCGCGGGCAACCAGCGCAATGGTACCCAAAGGCGTGCCCAGTTCATGCGCTGCGGCGGCTGCAAGCCCATCCAACGCAGATAGCCGTTGTTCACGCGCCAGAACCATTTCGGTCGCTTCCAACGCATTCGACATGCGCCTTGCTTCATCAGCAATGCGCCACGCGTACATAGCCACAAAACCCAGGCCGAGCAGAAGAGCCGCCCAAATGCCGACCTGGTAGATTCGTGGGAGTACCAGCGGCGTATCCGGCGTCCATGGAAGCGGCCAATGGAAGAAACCAAGCATTGTAACGCAGACAAAACCAAGCACAATCAGGAGTGATGTTGAACGCGGCGACAATGTCGCGGCCGAAATTGTGACCGGCACCATGAATAGCACCGAAAATGGATTGCCAAGCCCGCCGGTCAAGTAGAGCAAGACTGCCAACTGCACGAGATCAAATGCCAGATAGGCTGCCGCCTGATGATCGGGCAAACGCACAGTTGCACGGTATCGAATGGCGAGCACAACATTGAGCCAGGCAGATGCCGCAATGGCGGCTAAACAAAAGCCAACTGGCAATGAAAACCCAAAGCCATAATTGACCAACAAAACGGCAGCTAATTGCCCCCCTACTGCCAACCAACGCAGCAGCACCAAAGTCTGTAGCCGCACGCCAGTGGGGTTGGAAGAAAAGGCAGGACGGGTGCTGGTAGCGGCCATATTTAAAACTCTCTCACGACGACGGTCAGGTGTTAGAGGGCCATCCAGTTGCCAACGCGCGTGTTTCGCCGATCTGCATGATCCAGGTATTAGCCTCATCATACCCCGCCTCGCGCCCTGCTGCGAGAAAGCGTTCTGGTGGTTCGAACGGTGGCTCCTGGGTTAAGACGACGGTGCCCCAATGCATGCCCACAATCCGTCGCGCACCCAAATCGCGACCCATTTGAACGGCTTCTTCAGGGGTGGCGTGGGACGCACGCATCATCTCGCGAGGGGCATAAGCACCAATTCCCAGAAGAGCTGTATCAAATGGTCCCACGCGCTCACCAATTTCCTTAAAGACCGGGCCATAGCCTGAATCGCCCCCGAACAGCAGATTGTGGTCGGGCCCTTTGAAAGCGAAACCTGCCCACAGGCTGGTGTTGTAATCAAAACCGACCCTCCTTGACCAATGCACGACGGGCAGAGCCGTGATTCTCAAGTCATTGACCAGCAATTCGTCATACCAATCCATATCAATCACATGAAGAAAGCCACGTTTGCGGAAAAAATCACCAAGTTTCAAAGGAGCGACAACGGTCATCGTCTCTTTGCCGGGTAGCAATTTCAGCGCACGCTCATCCAGGTGATCATAGTGATTGTGAGAGATGGCCAGGATGTCGATCGGCGGCAAATCACGGATCGCAATACCGCTTTTTACATACCGCTTTGGCCCAAAACCGCCTGGCCCGGCGTAAGAAGTGAGATAGGGGTCCGTTAGAATAATTTTCCCGGCGATACGAAGCAGAAAAGAAGCATGACCTAGCCAGGTGGCAAAATCTCCCTCAGACCGCAAGTGCTTTTTCAACCGCGCCTTGGCTATAGCGCGTGGCAAAACATGAGAGGTTGGCACATCAGTCTTAGAAAAACTGCGTGTGAACATTTCGGCGAAATAAGGAAGAGCCACACCCAGTGGCACCTTCTTCTTGGGACTGCCTTTTGGATTTCTAAAAGTACCGTCTGGAAGATGATGCCACGGCTTCTCGCTGGTCATGTCGGGATTGTGTTTGCTCATACCCATAAAGATAGGGGGCCTGTGGCGTTCAAAAAAGCCCCAGCCGACCGACAACGCCCGATTAAGATGCGCCAGCTTCAAGCAAAAGATCGACAATCGCCTGAGAGCGCCGCTCTCGTGCAATCGACAAGGCGGACCGTCCGGTTAGATCGGTCGCGTCAAAATCCACATCATGTGCAAGCAACAAACGTATCATTTCAAGCTGCCCTGCTCGTGCAGCAATGATGATCGGGGGCTCCCCATTTGCGCCATACCGGTCTGGGTCGGCACCGGACTGCAGAACAAGTTCCGCAATGCTGAGTTGTCTTGTGTTTGCAAGAACCGTTAGCAGCGTATTTCCAGCCCTATCTTTGGCTCTCACTTTGGCGCCTTTTTCGATCAAAAACCGAAACATATCTGGTTGATTGTACTGGAGCGCGACAAACAAGGCGGGGGACCCAGACTTGTCGCGCACGTCAGGGGTTTGCCCACGGATGAGAGTGCCCGCAATAGCGTCAATGTCTCCATCGCGCACAGCTTCGATAAAGGGCGAATCTGGAACCACAACACCGGGTGGCTGTGAGGTTGCAAAGGCCGCAGGCGCAAACAAGCCGACGAAAAAGGCCGCGGTCAATAAAAGATGAACCAGACCTTTTAACTTTCTGGTCAACCTTCTGGTCAAAGTGCTGCCGATGCTTTTCGCAAAATGGTCGCGCTGTTTCATTCTATTGCCTTACTGCTCTCTAAATTCGACGGCGCGCCCCGCGACGAGAACCTGCGCTGGCCCCGCACTAGCATTGCGCCTATTCCTTCAATAACACTTAGTGCGCTAGTCTACAGGCAAGCAAAGCCTATGTCTTGATCTTGCATCTAGACATGGTGCCATAGATATCAAGCGTCCCATTGTCGATTGTGCCACCTGAACCACTTATGAATAAGACCCGAGCTCAAAAACACTGATCAACACGAAGAAAAGGTAATCCCATGTCACGATTAACGGTATTTTTGATAGCTTTGGGTGGTCTTGTTGCCATATCGGCTCTCACACTTTTCCTGACTTTACCGGGCGGGCAAGCCAACTATCCCGAGCGAGCGAGCGGCACACCTCTGATCGGCGGACCGTTTGAACTTGTGGCGCATGACGGTCAAACCGTCACGGATGAGACCTTTAGGGGCAATTTTACACTGATTTATTTTGGCTTCACCTATTGCCCAGATGTCTGTCCGACTGAGCTTCAAGTCATGAGCGGCGCACTTGATCTGCTGGGCGAAGATGCTGAGAAGGTTCGCCCCCTTCTGATCACGGTTGATCCTGAGCGCGACACCGCTGACATCATGGCGCAATATGTTGCTAACTTTCATCCACGCCTGATGGGGCTCACCGGAACACCAGAACAAATTTCAACGGCTGCCAGCGCCTACCGCGTCTACTACGAGAAGGTTGAAGATCCTGAATCAAACGCCGCCTACACAATGGATCACTCATCTGTCGTGTACCTGATGGGACCCGATGGCAATTTCATCGCCCATTTTGGTCCGGGCACCGGCCCCGAAAAGATGGCTGAGAGAATACAGGCCGCTATTAACGCCAATTAGTGCTGATCACCGTTTTTCAAGTCGCAAAAATTTGATTTTCGTGCTTGAAGGCCTTGAACTCCAGCGCGTTCCCTGCCGGATCTCGGAAAAACATTGTCGCTTGTTCTCCCGGCTTTCCAGCAAAACGGATATGGGGTTCAATCACAAAAGACACGCCGACTTTGCGCACGCGGTCTGCGAACGATTGCCACTCATCCCACTCTAAGATCAAACCAAAATGTGGTACCGGGACATCATCACCATCTACACGATTGGCGGTGGCACCATCGCTTCGTACATCTGACAAGTGTGCAACAATCTGATGTCCGCAAAAATCAAAGTCGATCCACATGGCATCACTTCGACCGACGCCACAGCCCAACACGTCAACATAAAATGCTCGTGCTAATGCCAGATCATTGACTGGAAAAGCGAGATGAAATCTTGGCATGCTTGACATGAACAGAGCTTACCCGCTTTGTGTGTCTTGTCGAAAGACGAAATCACCTTTGTTGATTCGAACGAGTACTCACACAATTCATGACCAAGCCGACGTCACGTGCGCTGCACATGGACACCCTTTCTCTTTCTGGCGAACAAGTACCACTTGTCGTGCGCCACAACCCGCGCGCGCGCCGTTTCATTGTTCGCGTTGATATGACGACAGGTGCAGTGCATGTCACCACGCCAAACAAACGCAATGTAAAAGGCGCAATTGCCTTCGCGCGCGGTCATGCCGATTGGATCTCAGAACAGCGTGCTCGAGTTGCGCCCGCCGAACCGTTTTGCGATGGTGCAATTATTCCTGTGCGCGGTGTTCCACATAAAATTTGTCACGTCGTTGGCACGCGTGGTGCTGTCACTGTCCACGCAAGAGATGATGATGGCATGGCAGAGCTTCACGTTACCGGTGATGTTTCTTTTCTACCGCGCCGCGTAACCGACTGGCTCAAACAACAAGCAAAGTATGATCTCAATAAACGTGTGTTCGTTCACGCGAATAAGCTTGGCGTGCGCCCAAGCCGTATCACAGTGAGAGACCAAACCAGCCGCTGGGGATCATGCTCCTCATCGCGAGCACTTTCGTTTTCGTGGCGTTTGATCTTTGTTCCGTCAAATGTATTGGATTATGTCGCCGCACATGAAGTGGCGCACCTCAAGCACATGAACCACGGTGCACCATTCTGGCGTGTTGTGGACAATCTCCTTCCTGACTACGGCGGCGCTATGCGATGGCTCGAAACAGAAGGGCCAGCCTTACACAAATATGGCACTGCCCCTCTTTCCCTTGATTGAACATTAACTCACGGCCCATTTTCGCCTTGCTGTTGCCACTTTTATCGGTCAGCAATAGCGGATTATTGAAATGCTGACTGGGAGAGCATGATGGTGAATGAACAAGGTTCGTCCAATATGGGACAGGCAGGAACTGAGGGCGGCTTTAGTGCTGGGATCGCAGTTTCAAGTTTCGCAGGGGCCCTCGTCGCGCTTCTCGTCGGAGGTGGTGTTGCTACTCTTTTGTGGCCACAAGCCCCAGCGATGGTGGCTGGAACTAGCAGCTATATGACCTCAAGGGGGTCTCAAGATTTACAGATTTCAGCAACAGGCGTGGAAGAGTTTCTCCGAATTGATGGCATTCCCACAAGTGTCGTCATGAACTTCGACACTGCTGGCACTTACCGTGTTGAGTTGCGTGCACTTGATGGATCCTCTGATCCTGTATTGACACTCTATGCCGCTGGAAGTGATGTGCCGTTTGGTAGCAATGATGATGCAGCCGGAACATTGGACTCCATTTTGCCAGTTCGTGTCGCCGCTGATGGCGACAGCTGGCGCGTTGAACTTACAAGCTTCGGCGAAACAAGCGGCGCCAGCGTCTTGCGCGTGATGCCCGCTGCGGAGGGAGAAGATTTTGGACCCCTTATGACAAGTGGCCCGGGTGCCTTCCCGTCTGACGAAATTGCGACACTGGCGCCAAGCGAACCAACAGTAGCAACCGTTGGACAAGAAGGTGTTTGGTACACGTTTAAGCCAGCCACTTCTGGTGTACATGTGTTATCCATCCGCGCTTCTGAGGATAATTTCGATACTGTTGCATCGCTACTTCCTGTTTTGGATGGACAGACTGCACCTTTGGCTGGCACAGACATCGCGTCGCTCGGGACTGCCTTCACATCTGATGATGACGATGGCTTAAACCCACGCTTTGCGCGCTACTTGCAAGCTGGCGCTGACTATTATCTATTCGTCCGGAGTTTTGAGGCTGGTAACGAAGGGTCGATCGCGATCTCATTGGAACTTGCCAATGCGGACACGCCACTGGTGATCAATAACCCAATGGAAGAAATGCATGAAGACTTCCAAGAAGAAATGGAAATGGCGCCTGTGGAAAACGAAGCGCCGCGCAGCACCAACAAGCTGAACTCACACTAAGTTTCAACTTTCCAAAACCCATTCGGGGGGGAGCGCAATTTGTGCTCTCCCTTTTTTGTCTCTTGTGCTTGTCTCGCCGCCAGTGCTAGCGCCAGGAATTTCGACCCGGCTGCACAAGGCCTCGATCCTCAAACTCCCGCCCACTGGCGCTTCCAGACAGTCCAAACAAACGTCCAAAGAACCCGGGCTCAGATCCACTGTCTCTTCTCGCGGCCCTGCGTTCATCCTCGGTCGAGGCAAACTCTGCGATCGACCCAGTTGCGGTTTCCACAGGCCGATAGCTTCCAGGTAGTGCGGAGATCTGCACCTCTGACTGCGTTGTCTCCATAAACTCGTGCCAGATGCTCGCAGGCAAGCCACCACCGGTCACACGCTGCATGGGAGCACCATCATCATTGCCGACCCAGACTCCCACCACCAAATCTGCGGTGTAGCCAACAAACCAAGCATCCCGAAAATCCTGACTTGTGCCGGTTTTTCCGCCGCTTGGTCGCCCAGCAACGGCGGCTCTGCGGCCCGTACCCGTGCGCATGGTTTCGCCCAGCATATGGTTCATCATGCCCAGCGTTTGTTGGGTCATAATGGGCCCGACACCTTGGCCACGGCGCTGGTAAAGCGGTGTGCCTGAAATTGTGGCGACGCTTTCGATGCCGTGAGGAATAACGCTCGACCCGCCGTTTGCAAAGGCTGCATAGGCAGAAGTCAGCTCCAAAAGGGTCACTTCAAAAGTGCCCAGTGCAATCGATGGATGTGGCTCCATACGTCCTTGAAACCCTAAACGTCGCGCCGCCCGAATTACATTTTCACGACCTACTTCTTCAGACACTTGCACGGCGATGGAATTGATCGACTTCGCGAGCGCATTTGTCAGGGTCATAATGCCACTGTGTGTCTCTGAATAATTTCGAGGGGCCCACCCGTCCACAACAACAGGCGCATCAACACGCAAAGTGTTGGGTGTTAGGCCGCGCTCCATAGCCGTCATGAAAATCACTGGCTTGAACGCAGAGCCTGGCTGGCGTTGTGCATAAGCTGCGCGATTGAACTGGCTTTCGCGATAATTGCGTCCGCCAACCATGGCGCGCACGGCACCGTCGGGCGTCATAGCCACCAAGGCTGCCTGCGTTACGCCCAAAGCATTTTCATTTCGGGCAAGAGCGGATTCGATCGCACGCTCCGCAGCACGCTGTAACTCTGGGTCAAGCGTCGTGCGCACATTCATGCTCGAATTGGGGCGGCCGGCAAAACCAGGCAATCTGTCCACGACCCAATCCGCAAAATAGTGAGCGGACTGCGCACGCGCCGCACCACGCAGGACGGCTGGGTTGTCGTAGGCCCATTTACCGTCATCAAAATTCAACAGGTCCTTGCGAACCATTGCGGCCAATACAGTTGCGGCGCGCTCTTGGGCCAGAACCAAATTGGCCGTCGGGGCATAACGCGAAGGCGCTTTCAAAAGACCAGCAAGCATGGCGGCTTCAGGCAGGGTTAGATCTCTCGCCGATTTGCCAAAATAGCGCTGCGCTGCTGCCTCGACCCCATAAGCACCGCCTCCAAGATAAACTCTGTTCAAATAGAGGGTCAGGATTTCCTGTTTTGTGAATTTGGCTTCCAACCAAAGGGCCAGCAACGCCTCTTGCAGTTTGCGATCAAAAGTTCGCTCGTGGGTGAGAAAGATGTTCTTGGCCAATTGCTGGGTCAGTGTGGAACCACCCTGAACGATCCTGCCTGCACGCAAATTGGCAACTGTCGCGCGCAGCAAACCGATCGGATCAATACCAAAGTGTGAGTAGAACCGGTGATCCTCAATAGCGATCACTGCATCACCGACGTATGCGGGAAGCTCTGCCAGTCCGATCGCCGCGTTGTGTCTGCCGCCTCTTGTGACGATGGGCGTACCGTCAGCCGCGATCACCGTAACGCCCGGCGTCGTATCTAAGTCCCACAGATTATCCGTGCTGGGCAGTGTCATTGCGTAATAGAGAATGAGCCCACCAAAGCCAACAAAGACCCATAGCCCGCAAACTGCCGACCAGTAGGCCATTTGACCCCAAAGACTGTTTTCACTGGAAGCTCTTCCGCCACCCTTCTTTTTGGGGCGTGGCTTTTTCTTTGTGGGGCGTTCAACCTCAACGCGCAAAACACCCAGAAATGGGATACGACGAGACACAATTTCGCTATTGCTCCGGCGAGCACGAGTGCCGCTACGGCTACTGCGCTTATTTTGTCGTTGATTTCCCATATTCTCTAAAACTACTGTGCACCGGACCCGATTTGTCGCGTTAACAATCTATGAAGAGTTGGTTAACGAGCCGTGAAGATTCAGGCTCCCCAGCAGGGGATGTACCGCGCCGAGAACATAAGAGGCAAGTTGGGCAACAATAAGGGCTGCCCCATCCTTGTTCTGAAGAACACGTTAGCGACAACCTGCTTTCAGCATTTGGCAGCGATACAAAAAAGCTGCATTTAGGTCAACATTTTTGACCCAAATATTTTGTTCGAAAAACTTGACCCGGAAAAGCTTATCCGCTTAGTGTCAGCACCATGAAAATGATATTATCGACAGACCTTCTACGACTTATCGCCCCGGCCGTTTAAGCGCGCCGGCGATACGACCGCATGCGGTCACTCTTCCTGTCTTAATTGATTTTCAGATACCCCTCAGATATTCCCATGGCTTTTGACGTTCGCACTGCGACCCGTTTTATGTTTTCAATGTGCTTGGTGCCTAGCCGTGCAACTGCGCGCTCAAGACACATGGCACGACTTATGGGCTCCCTTTCACCTTTTAGATTTTGATTATCTGCATTCGATACGGAGACCTTGAGCAATGGATATGAGCGAAAAGAAAATGAATTTTCACCGATACCGAGCCTATGAAACCATCCGCTTGCGCAATCGCACCTGGCCAGACGCTATCATTTCCAAAGCACCAACCTGGTGCTCGGTTGATCTGCGCGATGGCAATCAGGCCCTCATCGACCCAATGACGGTTGAGGAAAAGAAACGTCTGTTCCAGACCTTGTGCGAAATTGGCTTCAAGGAAATCGAAGTAGGCTTCCCTGCCGCCTCGCAAACGGATTTTGATTTTGTGCGCGCGCTCATCAACGAGGGATTGATACCGGCTGACGTAACCATTCAAGTGTTGACCCAGGCACGCGAAGAATTGATCACTGAGACATTCCGCTCGTTGAAGGGCGCGCGAAGGGCAATTGTCCATCTCTACAATTCGACATCTGAATTGCAGCGGCGGGTCGTCTTTGAGCTTGATAAGCCGGGCATTAAAAAAATTGCGACGGACGCTGCCACTCTGGTTCAACGGATGGCATCAGAGCAAACAGACACCGACTGGGTGTTCCAATATTCACCGGAAAGTTTCACAGGCACGGAAATGGACTATGCCGTTGAAGTCTGTGATGCCGTGATGGATATTTGGAAACCGACGGCGGAGCACAAACTGATTGTCAATTTGCCCGCAACTGTGGAGATGGCGACACCCAATGTTTATGCAGACCAAATTGAATGGTTCGCGCGGCATGTGAAATACCGGGACGCGTTGATCCTCTCCTTGCATACCCACAATGATCGCGGCACGGGCGTTGCGGCAAGCGAATTGGGCGTCATGGCAGGTGCTGACCGGGTCGAGGGCACATTGTTTGGCAATGGTGAGCGCACCGGCAATGTTTGTATTGTCACGTTGGCACTCAACATGATGACCCAGGGCATTGACCCTGAACTTGATTTCTCAGATATCGACCGTGTCGCTGCTGTCGCAAAAGATGTCACCAAGTTACCGATCCATCCGCGACATCCTTACGTCGGACAATTGGTGCACACCGCCTTTTCCGGATCCCACCAAGATGCGATCAAAAAGGGATTTGCTGCTTTACAAAAACGCAATGACGATATGTGGGAAGTACCCTATTTGCCTGTCGATCCAAAAGATTTGGGGCGCGACTATGAAGCAGTCATTCGCATCAACTCTCAATCAGGCAAAGGCGGGGTTGCGCATATTTTGGCAGACCGCCATGGCCTTGACCTGCCCCGCGCAATGCAAGTGGATTTTTCCAATGTCATCCAGGCGTTGGGTGATGAAACCGGCAAAGAAATAGACGCGGACACGGTTTGGGAGGTGTTTCAAAAGACCTATGTTGACCGCTCGGACCCGCTCGCCTTCATTGGATGTCGGGTGACCTCAGGTGCCACCACATGCCGCATTGAAGCTGACATCACACACGGCGGAAAGGACATCGCCTTTAAAGGCGTTGGGTCTGGTCCGATAGAGGCCTTTCTGCAAGGACTTGAAACCTCTGTCGGTATTTCAGCGGCTGTGTGCAATTTCCATGAACACGCCATCGCCACAGGCTCAGGCGCAGAAGCAGCGGCTTACGTGGAAGTTGAAAATGGAAATGACCGTGGCCACGGCTGCAGTGTCAATGCAAACACCGTCACAGCCTCGCTCAAAGCCGTTACCAGTGCTATCAATCGAATGCTAAGCGTTAGCTAACGCTTAGACGTCCAAGTTTACTACAGACAAAGCATTGTCTTGAATGAAGGCACGACGGGGCTCAACCAGATCGCCCATCAGTTTGACGAACAGATCGTCGGCTTGGTCGAGCTCACGAATGCGTACCTGAAGCAGAGACCGCGCGTCATGGTCCAGCGTGGTGACCCACAATTGTTCCGGGTTCATTTCTCCCAGGCCCTTATAGCGGCTCAGCGAAAGACCTTTGCTTCCTGCAGCAAACACTGCATTCAACAGCTGGCTTGGTGACCTGATTTCGTGCGTGTCGTCCTTGCGCGTCAATGTCGCAAGTTTGGTATAAATTTCCTGCAGATCCGCGGTGCGGGCATCAAGGCGGCGTGCGTCGGCGCTGGCGATGAGCGGCCCATCGATCAATACATCTTCAGATACACCACGCACTTCGCGCTCAAAGCGCAGACCACCATCTTGGGTCGGTCGACCCGCCCAGCCGCGTTCTGTTTCATCAGACAGTAGATCCAATCGTCTGGCAATATAGTCCGCAGCGTCGCGTGCACGGCCCGCATCAGACAATAGCTCTGGGTTCAATGCGCCTGCGATTGCCGCCTGTTCAACGGCGAAATGTGGATACTTGCTCGGCAGGTTTGAAACAATGTCGTTTACCGCGCGCGCCGTTTCCACGATTTCCCGTAGATCATATCCACCGCGCTGTGAGCCATCGTTCAGGGTCAAGACCATGTCTTCCAGACCTGTCTCCACTAAATAGTCCTGAAGCGCAACTTCGTCTTTCAGATAGCTTTCGGATTTCCCCTGACGAACTTTGTAGAGTGGCGGCTGGGCAATATAGAGATGACCGCGTTCAATCAGCTCTGGCATTTGCCGATAGAAAAAGGTGAGAAGCAGTGTGCGAATGTGTGCGCCATCCACGTCCGCATCCGTCATGATGATGACTTTATGGTAGCGCAACTTGTCAACGTTAAAATCTTCACGACCAATGCCTGTGCCAAGTGCTGTAATCAGTGTGCCGATTTGCTCAGAACCCAGCATCTTGTCGAAACGGGCCCGTTCCACATTCAAGATCTTACCGCGAAGTGGCAAGACGGCTTGCGTTTTACGATCACGTCCCTGCTTGGCAGAGCCGCCCGCACTATCTCCTTCGACGATGAAGAGTTCTGACTTGGCAGGATCCCGTTCCTGACAGTCTGCAAGCTTGCCTGGCAGGCTCGAAATTTCCAGTGCACCTTTGCGGCGTGTCAGCTCACGTGCCTTACGGGCCGCTTCTCTCGCTGCCGCCGCTTCCACCACTTTGCCGATGATCGTTTTGCCTTGCGCCGGATTTTCTTCAAACCAGGTTGAGAGGATCTCGTTTACGCTGCTTTCAACAATCGGCCGCACTTCAGAAGAGACGAGCTTGTCTTTTGTCTGGCTGGAAAACTTTGGGTCCGGCACCTTAACGGACAGAACGCACGTCAATCCTTCGCGCGCATCATCGCCGGTGAGCGAGACTTTTTCTTTTTTGGCAATGCCGGAAGAAGCTGCATAACTGTTGATGGCACGGGTCAGGGCACCACGAAAGCCTGCCAAATGGGTGCCGCCGTCGCGTTGCGGAATGTTGTTTGTGAAGCACAGGACATTCTCGTGATAACTGTCGTTCCACCACAAGGCGAGATCAACAGTTACGCCATCTCGGGTATCCGACAGGGTAATTGGCTGTTCAATGAGTGACGTTTTTGTGCGGTCGAGGAAACGCACAAAGGCTTCCAAGCCACCATCATAAAGCAGCTCAACGGTTTTTGGCTCAGGATGACGCGCATCGGTTAGCGTGATACGAACACCTGAATTTAGAAAGGCGAGCTCGCGCAAACGGTGCTCAAGCGTTGCATAATCGAATTCCGTGATCGCAAAAATATCGGCAGAGGCGTGGAAGGTCACCTGGCTGCCTTTTTTGTCACCGGCGTCACCAAGAACCTTCAAAGGAGCGACGGCCACTCCGTTCTCAAAGCGAACAAGATGCTCTTTTCCGTTTCTCCAGATGCGCAGTTCAAGCCAGTCCGAGAGAGCGTTCACCACGGACACACCAACGCCGTGCAGGCCACCGGAGACTTTGTAGGAATTCTGGTCGAACTTACCGCCCGCGTGCAGTTGGGTCATGATGACCTCTGCAGCAGAAATTCCCTCTTCAGTATGAATGTCGGTCGGGATACCGCGACCATTGTCCATAACCGACACCGATCCATCAGGATTGAGGCTCACAAAAACCGTATCGCAATGCCCGGCGAGCGCTTCATCAATGGCGTTGTCCACCACCTCATAGACCATGTGATGCAGACCAGAGCCGTCATCCGTGTCACCAATGTACATGCCGGGTCGTTTGCGCACAGCGTCTAGGCCTTTCAGGACCTTGATACTGTCTGCTCCGTACTCAGCACTTGTGTCGGCTTCATCGGCCATGAGGTTCTCCTTGAACGACATCAATTTACCAGAGACACACGCCAAACGCTGCTCGTGCAGCGCCCAACATGTTCAGCTGGCATCAATCATCATGCCTAAGCGATATCGTCTGAAGATGTGATGATCTTGGAGACGATGCCATATTCAACAGCTTCTTCGGCGTTCATCCAGAAGTCGCGATTTGTGTCGGCGATAATTTTGTCGAGCGGTTGGCCCGTTTGTTCTGCGAAAATTTTGTTGAGACGTTCACGCATGCGCAACACTTCGCGCGCCTGAATGTCGATCTCACTTGCCGAACCACCAACGCCACCGCGTGGTTCATGCAACAAAAAGCGTGTGTTGGGAAGGCAGAAACGATGCTCCTTATCGGCCGCAACGAAGATCAAGGCACCCGCACTAGCGACCCAGCCCGTGCCCAAAACGCGCACTGTTGGTTTCACAAATTTGATCATGTCGTGGATCATGTCGCCAGATTCAACATGCCCGCCGGGTGAAGAAACCACGACTGTGATCGGGTCATCGGATTCGCCAGCCATTGCCATCAACCGCTCTGTGGCACCGCGTGCAGCACGGTCATTGATTTCGCCAGTGATGAGCACCGTACGAGATTTAAACAGACCACTTTCAATCAATGGATTGGAAACATTTTTCAAAAGGTCGGCGGGGTCGAGATCGGCATCGTTCAACGTATGAGACATGAATGTGTTTCTTTGTCGTTATGAGGGTATTTGGACATTCGCAGGATGATTCTTTTCTGCCCAGAATATAGGTTATAAATCAAGAGGTTACAACGAGCGTCCGGGGCGTCGCCGGGTTTTTGACGGTCCCGTTTTGGGCCAAGATTTGTGAGCAATTTCAAGAGCTTACAAAGTTCTTTCTTCTGCACAATTCTCGCGCACCACAAAGGCTTGCGCGCGCTCACCCAAGGCATGAAATTGCGCTTCATCTGTGCCTGTCATCCACGCCTGCACACCCATTGAGCAGAGCTCATCAAACAAGGCTGCGCGGCGGTCCCCATCCAGATGGGCGGCGACCTCATCCAGCAAAAGCAAAGGTGGCGCACCAACGGCGCGGGTCAACAGCCGCACATTCGCCAAAATAAGCCCGAGCAAAAGCGCTTTCTGTTCCCCCGTCGAACAGGCCTCGGCCTCCATGTCTTTTGGGGCGTGGCGCACGAGCAGATCACTGCGATGCGGTCCGTCCAGAGTTCGCCCGACACCACGGTCTCGAGCACGATTTTCTTCGAGCAAAGATCGGTATCGATCTTCTACATCCGTGGCCGGCTCACCGCGCCCAAGCGCTGCTTCCAGATCGCCCTCTAAGGCCAGTAGTGATTTAGGAAAGGCGCTTTCAGCGGCCGCTTCAATGGCACCTTTGAGACGAGCAATGGTTTCCACGCGGGCGGCGGCCATGGCCACACCATATTCGGCAATTTGCTCCTCAATTGCCGAATACCACATAGCGTCGCGCACATCTTCAGACAAAAGACGGTTGCGCTCCCGGAGCGATTTCTCAAACGCATTCGCGCGCGTGCCATGGGTTGGGTCAAAACCCATCACCAAGCGATCGAGAAAGCGCCTGCGCCCTCCCGCACTGTCCATGAAGAGACGATCCTGGGCCGGTGTTAGCCAGAGAACGCGCAAATAATCTGCCAGAACCCCAGCGCTGGGCTGCATTTCACCGTCAATACGCACGATGCGAACACGAGGGCTTTCATCAACACTAGGCGCCTGGCCCGTGCCGATTGCGGTTTCGTCCCAATCAGCGTTTTGCGCCCGCTGCAAAGTGGCAGCGACCGCCCATCCGCGGCGGGGGTCAGCCTCGCCGGTCGCTCTATGCCCAAGGTCATGGAAGGGTACGCCGCGCAGGCCACGGCCCGGCGACAACAGCGAGATCGCTTCGAGTAAATTGGTTTTCCCGGCCCCATTTGGCCCGGTTAGCACAACGGGGCGCCCGTCGAGGGCCAATGCAGCGCGCTCATAAGATCTGAAATGCGTCACCACAAGGCGCGACAGATGGACAGGTGGTTTGTCGTTACCCACCTGGACGTCAATAACAGTCATGGCGCATACTTTTGTGAGGACGGTCCTGGTTGACCCCAACTAGACACGCATTGGCATAAGCACATAGAGCGCGCTTTCGTCATCCACATCGCGGATCAAAGTTGGAGAGCCCGAATCTGCCAATGAGAAGATCGCTTTGTCGCCATCAAGCTGACCTGCAATATCCAGCAAATAGCGTGCGTTAAAGCCAATTTCGAGCGGTTCAGAACTATAGGCAACGCCCAGCTCTTCCGTCGCACTGCCGCTGTCTGGATTGGTCACGGTGAGCACAAGACGGCCCTCATCCATGTTGAGCTTCACGGCGCGTGAGCGCTCTGTAGAGATCGTGGCCACACGGTCAACGGCTTGCGCAAATTTCTTGCCGTCTACTTCCATGTCCTTGTCATTCCCTTCGGGGATAACGCGGGTGTAGTCTGGAAAGGTGCCATCGATCAGTTTGGAAGTGAGCACCACGCCGCCGAACTCAAAACGGATCTTCGTATCGGAAACACCAACGCGCACAAGCCCATCTTCTTCTTCGACCAGCTTTTGCAATTCCAACACAGTTTTACGCGGCACAATAACGCCGGGCATTCCTGCGGCCCCTTCAGGGACCGGGAAATCAGCCTGGGCCAAACGGTGACCATCGGTTGCAACGGCTCTGAGCACTTGAGTGCCCTCGGCCTCAACCGTGTGCAAATAGATGCCATTCAAATAGTAGCGGGTCTCTTCGGTGGAGATCGCAAAGCGGGTCTTGTCGATCAAGCGCGCCAGGGCTTCAGCTGGCATTTCAAACCGGAAAGGCAGGTCGCCCGCAGACATGGCTGGGAAATCTTCCTGCGGTAACGCCTGCAATGCAAAACGGGACCGTCCGGCCTGGAGAGTGATCTTCCCGTCGTCGCCGTCAGATATTTCGACCTGAGCGCCATCAGGCAATTTCCGGACAATGTCATAAAGCGTATGGGCCGACGCTGTGGTTCCGCCTTCCTGGGCGATATCAGCGGCCGTCGCTTCAACAATTTCAATGTCGAGGTCTGTCGCGGTTAGGCTCAACTGGCCCTGGCCCGCGCGCATTAGAACGTTCGACAGAATGGGGATGGTATTGCGGCGTTCAACGACACTTTGTACGTGATTGAGCGACTTCAAGAGTGCACCGCGTTCAATTGTGATCTTCATGGGTCCCCTAAACTCTTCTTTCGTTTCCCGTTGCTTCTAAAGGCAGCGTTTCAACGCATCGTTAACACGCAGATCTCTCCAACCGCCCCGGCACTGCGGGCTCACGCCCATCCAAGTGGCTTCAAGATGCTGCTCAAAAACTAACAATGTCGCTGAGACCAACCTGCGGGTAGACCCGCATCGTTTTACTCCGCATGAGAAGCTTGGGGCAGACTATATCAGAGCCTTGTGAGAGAGCTAAGGTTTTTGCACGTTTAGGGGGGCTACTGGGCCCCTAAACGGTCAGATTGTGCCTCTGGCCACCATCATGAGTGACAGACTTGTACCAAGAGCCCTTTTGGGGCTCAAAAACTAGGGCTCATGCCTTCCAAAGTGCGGCGCAAAAGATCCACATCTTCTTCCATACTGCTGTCTTCTTTGCACAGTTCATCAATGCGGCGGACAGCATGAATGACTGTTGTGTGATCGCGACCGCCAAACTTTCGACCAATCTCAGGCAAGGAACGGGTGGTCAACTGCTTGGAGAGGTACATTGCGATCTGGCGTGGCCGCGCCACCATGCGCGCACGACGCGGTGACAACATATCAGCCAGGCGAATATTGTAATATTGTGCAACCTGGCGTTGAATTTCTTCGATGGTGATCTTGGGCTCATTGGAGCGCAACAGATCACGAAGGACTTCTTGCGCCATATCGGCTGAGATCGGACGGCCAACAAGTGAGGCATAAGCGACGACGCGGGTAAGCGCGCCCTCCAACTCACGAACATTGTTGGTAATACGGTTGGCGAGCAGCTCCAACACACCTGGTGGCATGTCAACAGGACCACTGCGGCGCGCCATGCTATCGGCTTTCGCCTGCAATATGCCAAGACGCAATTCATAATCGGTGGGATGAATATCTGCGACCAAGCCCCAGCCAAGCCGTGAGCGGATGCGCTCTTCAATACCCTCAAGGTCTGAGGGTGATCGGTCTGCCGAGATAATGACCTGATGTTTATGATCAATCAACGCGTTGAACGTGTGGAAGAATTCTTCTTGCGTGGATTCTTTGCCTGAAATGAATTGAACATCATCCACCATCAACACGTCCACTGTGCGGAACTGCTGCTTAAACGCCATCGTGTCCTTGAAACGAAGCGCCCGCACAAACTGGTACATGAATTTTTCAGCCGAAAGATAAAGCACCTTGCGTTCGGGATGGCGACGACGGATATCCCACGCGATGGCATGCATCAAGTGCGTTTTGCCGAGGCCAACACCACCATAGAGAAACAAAGGATTGAAGGTGACGTCTGTTGCCTCCGACACACGCCGTGCCGCCGCATGTGCCAGCTCATTGGATTTACCGACGATAAAATTATCGAACGTAAACCGCTCATCAAGCGGCGCGCCCATTTCTTCAGCAATAGTCTCATCGCTAGAAGTTTTGATCGCTGGCGACCTAGCTATGCGCGGCAAATTGTCGGTCGACGTGATGGGGTTCGATTTCGCGGATGGCACCGTTCCAGCATTGGTCGCGTCGCCACTGTCTGCTGCACGCGTATCGTCCCGCACCAAAATTTCCAGGCGCTCAACGTTGCGATCTTCTTCTTGCCATAAGAGCAAAAGGCGCTCGCCTTGATGGGCCAAAATCCATGAACGAATGAAGCGAGTGGGCGCTGCCAATACAACTTGGCCATCGCCAATGCCAATAAAATCAACGGGCTTCAGCCAACTGGTAAATGTTGCGTCACCAAGCTCAATCGACATGCGCGCTTGCACACGTGCCCATTGAGCACTCAGATCGTCGCTACCACTCACTGGATTTCCACCGGTTGAGATGTTTTGTATGTGCCCCATTTGGTCGA
>Ga0209344_10001025_pt1 | contig 40423 bp, 29 predicted proteins | sample Cruoilmetagenom6_FD_187293 | JGI IMG/M metagenome (GOLD analysis project Ga0209344, IMG submission 187293) | Oil polluted marine microbial communities from Coal Oil Point, Santa Barbara, California, USA - Santa Barbara Oil Seep Sample 6 (SPAdes)... | ecosystem: Environmental > Aquatic > Marine... | reverse complement strand
GCTAGTAAATCTTCATAAGACTCTGTAATCTTCCAGATTTTAACAGTAGTTTGTGAGTTTGGTGTAAGAGTTTTATAAATAGGCATTTAATATTCTAAAAGTTATTGATTATCTTTGCATCGTCTAAGGCGGATTCGGCAAATTTTTATATAGCGAATTTAGTTATTTCAGATATAAAGCCAAAGGCAAGTGCAATTTTAAAACAAGATAAAAAATAATATGAGTACAAAAACTGTTGCTTACGTACCTAATAAGGTAAAAGATATGTCGCTTGCGGCTTGGGGAAGAAAAGAAATGGATTTAGCTGAAGCAGAAATGCCTGGACTAATGAGTTTACGTGAAGAGTACAAAAACACGCAACCATTAAAAGGAGCACGTATTGCAGGATGTTTACACATGACTATTCAAACTGCTGTTTTAATTGAAACTTTACAAGCTCTTGGAGCAGAAGTTACTTGGAGTTCTTGTAACATTTTCTCTACACAAGATCAAGCTGCTGCTGCTGTTGCAGAAGCAGGAACTGCTGTGTATGCATGGAAAGATATGACAGAAGAAGAATTTGATTGGTGTATTGAACAAACCTTATTTTTTGGTGAAGATAGAAAACCATTAAATATGATCTTAGATGATGGTGGTGATTTAACCAACATGGTTTTAGACAAATACCCAGAATTAGCTGCAGGAATTAACGGTTTATCTGAAGAGACTACAACTGGAGTTCACAGATTATATGAGCGTGTAAAAAACGGAACATTACCAATGCCGGCAATTAATGTTAACGATTCGGTTACTAAATCTAAATTTGATAACAAATACGGTTGTAAAGAATCTGCAGTAGATGCAATTCGTCGTGCAACAGACATTATGCTAGCTGGAAAACGTGTAACGGTTTGTGGTTATGGTGATGTTGGTAAAGGTACTGCTGCTTCTTTTAAAGGCGCAGGAAGTATTGTAACCGTAACTGAAATCGATCCAATTTGTGCTTTACAAGCTGCAATGGATGGTTTTGAAGTAAAGAAATTAGAAACTGTTGTTGGTAATTCAGATATTATTATCACCACTACAGGAAATAAAGATATTGTACGTGCGGAGCATTTTGAAGCAATGAAAGACAAAGTTATTGTTGCGAATATTGGTCACTTTGATAACGAAATCCAAGTTGGATGGTTAAACGAAAAGCATGGTCATACTAAAGATACTATCAAACCTCAAGTTGACAAATACGTTATTAACGGAAAAGACATTATTTTACTTGCCGAAGGTCGTTTAGTAAACTTAGGTTGTGCAACGGGTCACCCAAGTTTTGTAATGAGTAACTCCTTTACAAACCAAACTTTAGCACAAATCGAACTGTGGAATAACAAAGAAGCATATGGAAACGATGTGTACATGTTACCAAAAGTTTTAGACGAAAAAGTAGCAAAATTACACCTAGCAAAAATTGGTGTAGAGCTTACAGAACTTAAACCTTACCAAGCAGAATACATTGGTGTAACGGTAGAAGGTCCATACAAGCCAGAACACTACAGATACTAAATTTGTCATTCAGAGCGCAAGCGAAGAATCTCAAAATCTAATTATATTTAAATCCCAAGCATATGTGTTTGGGATTTTTTTTGGTTTACCGAACGAAACTTTAGTGTAGTTCGGGCAATTTGCTTTTGGTAGAAAAAACCAAAACCAACCAGGCTTTCCACTATATCTTTTTCTCGTACCTTAAAAAAGGATGCCGTTGCAATCCTTATCGCGGGCTAATCCTTTACGGTCATTGCTAGAGATAACGAAGTGCAATCTGTTGGTTTCATTTCCAACTTTTAAAATGCACTTCGTTTATTTTTAGACAAACTATCCGAGTTTTTAATACTTAAAAACCAGGAATTATATACCACATTACACTAAAACAAAAGGAATAGTTGTTTAAAACAATAAAAGCCTATACAATTTAAGTACAGGCTTTTATTTTTTATGGTTAAATACTGGGTTTAATTAAAAACCTCCTATATCTTTTCTTTGAATTAAATTTGCCATATTTTTTTATTTAAGATTTGTTTGATAAATGTAATAATTATTATTTAATACTTTATTAAAATTATGTTATTATTTAAACGTTTTATTCTAAAAAATTATTTTGCTAATATATAAAAAAATTATTTGGGCTCACCCCATTTTTTACTTAACTGAACAAAGTCGTCCCAACACTTGTCATATCCCTTTTCACTTTGAGCATCTTTTATGTAGGTTTTTAAGGTTGAATAAGCATTGTAAAACATAGAATGCATCGCATCTTTAATTATATGCTCATCTACAAAATCATTTTTAATTTGCAAGGATATATGCTCAAAGAAATTTAACAATAAATGTAGTCTAGAATGGTCTTTGGGATTAACCTTTAGGTACTCTTTTAACGGTTCTACATTAGATCCTAAGATTAAGTTAGGAACCTCTTTTTTGATATCACGATATGCTCTCAAAGGTTCAACCATTTCCTGTTTAGAAAACTGTAAAATTATATTATAACTATTTTGTTGTTTAATAACTAAAAGTTTTTTATCCTGATATTCTTTAATCTCTTTTAATCTTTCACTTTTAGAAATACTACTTTTATTTCCATTAACAGTGTGCATTATAAAGGTTAACATAGCAACTGAACCTGTAGAAAAATACATTACATCTTTAAAGGTAAAGTCTGTAGGATTTAATATAAACACAAACAATATTACTCCTAAAACGATAGGTATTGATAAAGTTATAAACACTCCATTTAAGATGAATTTCACTTCTTTGTTTTTAATCATATATAATCAAATTAGTTTTATTCTTACTAAAATTACACAAAAGTTTACATCTCGCAATATAGATATATAAAATACTATATAAAATACGTAGAACTACTTATTTTTTTACAGATAATACAATTTTATAAATTTTTTACATCAAAATATTTTATTTAGTGTGAACTTGTATATAATACCCTAAAAACCCACCTTCCTTTGGCTAAAGGAAGGTGCCAGTTAACCACTAACTGGGTACACAAAAAACAGAATACCTAATCCAGAAGTTTTACACTTTTCATTTTTAAATAAGTACCTTTCCCTTTAAAATATAAAAATCATGAGTTTAGAAAAAGTAACCCTAGCACTTAGCAGATTAGAATCGCATATAGAAAACCATACCATTTCTAACCCTAAAGTATCTAAAAGCGGTATTGCTTGGCATGTAGACCACAGTTTAAAGGTTATTAATAATGTTTGTATTGCACTTCAAAAATCAGATCCAAGTACTTTTAAAAACAATTTTAGCTTTTTAGGAAAGCTATTCTTTACACTTGGTTTTTTTCCTAGAGGAAAAGCAAAAGCACCAAAGTACGTTACACCGCCTGAAGTGGTTTTAAAAGAAGACCTTATCAGCCAATTACAAGAAGCTAAAACAAATATGAATAGTATAGCCGACTTAGATAAGAACGCCTATTTTAAACATCCGTTATTCGGACATGTGAACAAAAAAAGAATATATACTTTTTTGGTTCTGCACACGACACATCATTTGAAAATTATAGAGGATATTATGAAGAAATAGGAGCTAATGTATCCAAAAATGCGCTTCGGTATTTTCTGACAAACCTTCCTTTAACTAAAGGAAGGCGCTCTTAACGACAAGCTTTCAGAATAAACCTTAACCTTATTTATAAAAAAAATGCCTTTCTGTTTCCAGAAAAGCATTTTTATCAACTAAATCAAAAATTATTGAGCACTCCAACCTCCATCTAAAACAAAGGAGGAACCTGTTATGGTTGTGGAGCTATCTTTTGCCAGCAATATTGCCATATTGGTAATCGCTTCTAGAGGCACAAATTGTTTTACTGCTTGCTTTTTAAGCATCACTTTTTCTACAACCTCCTCTTCGGTCATATGATGTGCTTTGGCTTGGTCTTTTATTTGTCCGATAACCAAAGGTGTTTTTACATAACCCGGACAAATAGCATTACATGTAATATTAAAAGCTGCGCCTTCTAAGGCCATGACTTTGGTCATACCAATAACACCATGTTTTGCGGTGACGTAAGCCGATTTAAATTCGGAAGCTCGAATGCCATGCACCGAAGAGATATTTATTATTCTACCAAACTTTTGTTTTTTCATCTGTTTCCAAACCGCTTTAGAAGCGTAAAAAACAGCGTTCATATTTATGGCTATAATATTTTCGTATTTCTTGTTTGGAAAATCTTCTATTGGCGAAACAAATTGTATTCCAGCGTTATTGACTAATACGTGCAGGCTTCCAAAGGTTTTTATGGTTTCTTCAACTAAACCTTCAATAGCTTCCGCTTGCAATAAATTTGCATTAGAAAAAGCCACTTTCACTTTATATTTCTCCCCAACTTCCTTTGCTATTTCTGTTCCATTTTTTTCTAAACCATGAAACATAATAGCATATCCTTCCTTAGCAAATTGATTTGCTATTCCTAAACCAATTCCGCTGGTACTACCTGTAATAAGAACGGTTTTATTCATCTTCTAAAAATTTTTCAAGTGCGACATTAAAAGCTTCTGGCTGATCGATAACAACACCATGTCTAGAATTTTCAATAACCACCAAGGAAGCGTTTTGTAATGTATCAACATAAGCTTGCTTAAAGGCAATTGGCGTATAATCCATATCGGATGCTACCACTAAAGTTCTCGTTTTAATATCCTTAATTCTATCTCCTAATCCCCAATCCATTAAGGTTACAAAGGATTTGAAGTACGCATTGTAATCATTCTTTTTGCAACGTGCTTCAAATTGGTTTCGCATATCGATTTGATGCGCTTCGGGAAACATATTAAATGAAATTTCTTTGGCTAATGGTTCTACACCTTTTGTTTTTAGAAACGTTGTTCGATTCTTTAAAAGGTCTTCGCCAGTTTTTCCCATATCGTTAAAATTGGGACCACTATTTACAATCACTAGATTATCTAAGTATTCTGGATGTTTTGCAGCCATTTCAAAAGCCACAGCGCCACCCATGGAAAAACCAACAAAAGTTGCTTTTTTAATCGCTAGTTTATCTAATAACTGCTTTACATCTTCGGTCATTAATTCTACACCATACGCATCTAATGGTTTTGTAGAATCTCCGTGACCTCTTAAATCTAAGGCAATAACTCGATATTTTCTAGAAAATAAAGGGACTTGAGCGTCCCAATCTTTTTTTGTCGATCCTAAACCATGAAGTAACAGAAGTACATCTCCTTTTCCATAATCTTCATAATCAAGTTCTATATCATTAACTTGTATTTTTGGCATGATTTGGAAGCTTAGTTAATAGTTGCTGGTTTCTTTTTAAAGAAGTTGACCTTGTACTTTAACTCAAAAGAAACTAATGTTTCAATGATAGGAGAAGCTACAAACTCTCTATTTTTAGCATTAAATAAGTTTGTAATACTTAAACCAAGTGATAAGTTATCATTAAAGTTATATCCTGCATTTGCATCTACGGAGAAACCACCTAATTGTCCGTAGTTCCAAGTTCTTCCTACCTGAGCGTTTTCAACAATTTCATTGATACCATCTCCATCTTGATCTTGTGTTTCTGCAGCTACATTAATACCAGAGAAGAAATCATATTTTTGCACATATCTTCCGAAGAGCGCACCATAGAATTTACCTTTTCCGTAATGAAGACCAACACTAAACTTGTGGTTAGGTGTATTAATTGGCAATTCACTTTCTAAAACTTGTCCGTCTAAATTCCCATCATTATCCAGATCATTTTTATCTAGATCTCTATCAAAATACGAATAGTTTACAGAGGTTCTAAAATTATCATTGAAGTAATAGTTTAACCCTACATCTAGTCCGTAGGTATCTACATGACCAAAATTTAAGTACGTCAATACAAAAGCTCCTGTAGAACCATCTACAACATCACCAATTGGTTGGTCACCAACATGCGTTACATTGTTACCATTTGCTGCATCTGCAATATTACGCAACGGACTAATAAAGTTATCCGATTGGTTGTAATACGCATTAGTATCTATAAATAATTTCTCGGTAAGTTTTCCTTTGTATCCTATTTCATAAGAATTAATAGTTTCTACATCTAACTTTTGAATTTTTGTACCATCGGTTAACGTGAATCCTTCTCCATTTCCTAAAACTAGTCCACCAAATAGGTTTCCTTTAAGATTTAAAATAGAAGGAACCGCAATACCTTTACCGTATGTTATTCTGAAAGTTCCGCTTTTTACTTTTTTAGTAATAGCAGCTTTTGGTATAAAGTTAGAACCGTATAATTCATGATTATCTATTCTTCCTCCTAACAAAAATCCCCATCCAGAATCTGGTAATTTATATTCTAATTGTGTGTACACACCTGTTTGATCTAAATCAATTCCGCCTTCATCTAAAAGATAGGTACCATCAGAATCTGCCATATCTAATTGATATTGCGCACCTAAAGTTAGATAGAATTTATTCCAGTTATTATTGTATTGTGCTTCGGCATTAAAACGTTTGGAAGCATCTTTAAAAAGCGCACCACGTTGCAGTGCAAAACCATCACCAAAATTAGCACCTGTTTGTAACCATTGTTCTGCATAAGAACGCTCACGAGCTTCTTCTTCGGAAAAACCATTTTCTACAAAGGACACATAATTTTGTGTACGTTGATTCATGGCGTAAGTATCATCTGTTTTACTCCATGTATAGTAGGTGTTTGCAAAAAAGTTCTTAGAAACAAATTTCACTTGTGCCACATCGATACTCCAATCTTTTATTTGGTTACGACCTGCACTTGTAATACCAATATTGTTGCTATTACTATGTCCGTAATACCCAGACAATTCGGAATTTTTTGTTGGTTTATAAAATAACGAAGCACCATATTTTTGCGAATCGAAATCGCGATCAAGATCTAATTCTTTGTATGCTGTTGTTCCAACATACACACTATCTGCGTAATTAAATTCTGTTCCTTGCGATCTTTCAAAATGAAATTTATAGGCAAATTTATCATTTAGTACTTGTGCATGTCTTAATCTTGCTGTCACCACGTTTTGGTTTCCAGCTCCAACTGCAAATGTTGTTCCTTCCGACTGTCTAGGGTTTTTAGTAATCGTACTTACTAATCCGTTGTGTGCGTTTGGCCCATACAATGTTCCGTTTGGGCCTAATAATATTTCTACTCTAGAGATATCATCTTTAGTTACTGTAGAAAAAGACCCCATTGGCAATCCTGTAGCAATTAATGTAGATAGTCTATCATCTGTTACTTGTAAATTTTTAGAATTAAAAGCAGAATTAAATCCTCTAATATTAATTCCAGTTCCTAAAACACCACTACGTACAAAATCAACACCTTTTTGTCTTGCTGCTAATTCCCCAATATTAAAACTAGGAAACTCTTCAATATCCCTAGCGGTAATTACATTAACGGTAGCTGGCACATCTGTAATTTTTTGTGGTTTTTTCCCTGCGGTTATAATAACTTCATCTAAAACACTATTAGATTCTTTTAATTGGGAGTTTAATGTTGTTACGCTTCCGGCAGTTACGGAAATACTTTGTTCTAGTGTTTCAAAACCAATATAAGATATAGACACCGTATGTGTACCTTCTACAACATCTTCAATGGTAAAATTACCATCAAAATCTGTAACGCTCCCTTTGTCTAAACTTTTAATATATACTGCTGCTCCGGCTAAAGGCATACCACTTGCTTCGGTAATTGTTCCTGTTACGCTTCCAGAATCTTGCGCATGAATAACCAGAGAGCTAATCAAGGTTATTAAGAATAGTAGTTTTTTCATAATTAGAAATGATGTTTTAAGTTAGATTATGATGGCAATCTATTGTGAAAAAGGAAATAAACAGTAGTGAAATTTAGTAATGAGAAGTATGACTTTGGATTAAAAAAACAAAAATAACATCTAAAAACCCCATATATACAGGAGTTCTACTGCGAAATTTTAAATATATGACTTTAGTTTAAAAAACGCTTCCGGTAAATTATTTGAAAGTGTATCAATAACCTTTATCATCAATTGTTTCTGATTTTTTGTGGGTTGCACCCCTTTAATTGGTGCTTTAATTTCCTCTAACAAACGCGTAGAATTAATTTTGCCTTCCATATATCTTGAAAGCGATATACTCCATGAAATATTAGGCACATAATTACTTTGTTTTTGTCGTTCGCTTTCCTTTTCTATCAAATTGAATTTTGCAGCTAGCTTCAGTACTTCTTCGTACTTTTCTTGTATTACTAGCACATTGATATACGATGTGAAAAAGTGATGCCAACGATGTTTCAGCACTTCTTTTTTATATTTTATTAAAAATGTTTTTGCTGTCGCTTCTGCTAGATCGTTTTTATTAAGTTCAGACAACACACGAACTTGATAGGAACAATAGCCGATTTTTTGATGGTAGTTATGTGTTTCCTTATACCATTCTTGATACGTATCTAATAATGTAAAAGCTTTTTCCGGACTGTTATTTCGCAATAAAATAGCAACCAAATTATTCAAATACATCAGGGTATCATTATTATTTTGCCTTATAGACAAATACCCATAAAATTCTGCTTCTTCAAATTCGTCTTGTTTAGAATGTAGCAACACGCGACTTGCATAATAATTAGAAAGCAAACGTCTGGAATACATTTCGCCTTGACTAAAATAATAGTCAATTTGGTCGAAAATCACTTTTAACTTATCGTTTTCATTATAATTAGTGTAGATAAAAGCGAGTAAAACAAATGCTTGATACCTGTTTTTTCCATCTATATTTTTATCATTAAAAACAGCGAGCAACCAAGTTTCTAAGTGCTTTGTCTCGTTATTATTTAGGGTATACTGGTTGGTGATTTCTGTAGTTGCTGTGTAAAGTTTTTCGTTAATTTCTTTAACCTCTGCATAATTCTCTTTATAGGTTTCAATGAAATCTGCTATTATTTGATGGTCTTTATAGCGCATTCTAACCAACAAATAAGACTTATATTCTTTAGCTAAGTCGTATAAATTCTGAAAATTAAATTCAATGTTTTTGTATCCTGCAATGTAATGTAGAAATTCTTTTTCCTCACTAGAAGCTATGGCATCAGTAAGTATTTTTTGTTTTAATGGCATCAACCAACCAATAGTTACATCGACATCAATATTGGCTAATTTTTTTTCGATCCAATCTTTAATATAGGAATATTTGCGCTTATTTATGCTAGTATCAAAATCTACAAATGCCTTTTGAGATAGAGCATTAGAAATAATCAACTCCATAATTTGAAGTTTTTCTACATCTGTAAACTGATATCTAGTTTGCAGATATTTGGCTTCATTTGGCAGTATGGTTTTACTAAATTCTGTAAATTTTTTAAGTTTTGTTTTCATTAAACACCAAATGAAATTAAGTAGTTATTATTTCTCGTTTTGTATTAATTAGCCTCCATAAATTGCTGAATAAGATGATTAACTTCTATCGGTTTTTCAAATTGCACAAAATGGCCAGCATCTTTCACATAGGCTACTTTTACTTCCTTTATTTTTTGGGAAGCTATTTCACCAACAGCTTCAATGTTTAAGGTGGGATTTAAATAACGGTTAGGAATAAGCATGTCTTTATCACCAAAAACTACTAATGTCTTTTTTGTAATATTCTCTAAATCTGTATACACCGGATCGTTTAACATTCCAGAAATACTACTCACAATAGCGGTACAATGTGCATCAAAATCTGTAGCTAATTTAATTTGTTTTCTATCTTCAATCATTTTTGAAGTCCCTTCAGGCAACTGATAAAAGTTTAAGGCATAGTTTTTTTCAATTTGTTCATCGGTTGTGTTTTTCACCATATCGACAGTGAAAAAACTTTTTAGCATATTAGCACCAGTTTCCGAAAACTGCTCTAAACCTGCTGGAGCAATCAAAATTAGTTTTTCAATATCTGTTGCATAAGAAGTAGCTAGTTTAATACTTGCTTGTCCGCCCATAGAATGTCCAACAAGAACCACGTTTTTCAATTCTAATTTCGCGATGAACTTGTGTAAAATTTCAGCGAAATAGGTTGGCGTATACTCTACTTCTGGCTTAGAAGACTTTCCGTAACCTGGCAAATCTAAAGCAACACATGTGTAGTGTTCTTTTAAGTACTTTATGTTTTCGGACCATGCATCAGAATTACTACTTAATCCATGTACAAACAAGATTGTTTGTTCACCAATTCCTTCTTTAATATAGCTTATTTCTGTACTGTCAATTACCACAGCATGCGATTTAAAATCATATTGAGAAATTATATCTTTCATAAGTTTATCCGATTTTTGCGAAAACATAATGGTGCTAATTAAAGTGAAAATAAATAGTAGCGTAAGTCTTTTCATTGTTCTGATTTAATAGTATTAAAATAATTATATAATTTCTTTCTAGAAACTTTACCCAAACTAGTTAGCGGAATTTCATCTAAAATAAACAGATGTTTTGGATGCTTAAAAGCGACTAGATTCGTTTTTAAAACTTCCCGAATTGCTGTCACAGAAAGAGATTCATTTTCTGTGGTTACAAATGCTATGCCGCATTCTCCCCATTTTTCATCCTTCACACTTAAAACTACTGCTTTCCTTATTCCTTTTATTAATTCTAATTGCACTTCAATCTCTTGGGGATAAATATTTTCTCCACCAGAAATATACATGTCATTTTTACGTCCTTTCATATACAAAAAACCTTCTTCATCACTATACGCAAAGTCACCAGTAAACAACCACCCTTTTTTTATTTTACTACTAGTTTTAACGGAATTATTCCAATATCCCGGAGTTACTATATCCCCTTTAATACAGAGTTCGCCAACCTCATTTGCTTTAAGACGCTCTCCTTTTTCATTGACAATTTTCAGATCTAAATAAAAATTAGGCTTCCCTATAGAATTTGGTTTAAGCGCTGCCATTTTATGATGCAAAGAAGTAATACTTGGTCCGGCTTCGGTTAAACCATAACCAGGTCTTATGTAAATGTTTTTTTCGGTTTTCCAGAAAGAAACAAGTTCGGATGGCACTTTTTCACCACCAGAAATAATGTAACGCATTTTTTTAAGGTTGACATTTTTAAAAACAGGCGTTTTCTGCATCATTAATAACATGGTTGGCAAAGCCATAAACAAAGTTGTTTTGTTGCGTTCTAAAAGGCATAATATGTTTTCGGCATCAAACTTTTCTAACATACCAATATGCGCTCCTTTATGCAATAGTGGCGTTATAAAAACATTCCATCCCGATGTATGATACGGCGGCAAAGTATTTATTGTAGAATCTCGAAACGTAATCCCCAATTGCATGGAAGTATTTAAGCTATTCCAAAATAACATTTTATTGGTATAAATAACCCCTTTTGGCGCACCTGTTGTTCCCGAAGTATAAAATATAAATAAGGCATTATTCTCTTTAATAGAATAGGTTTTTACTGCGTGATTTTCTTCATTATGAAAAAAGCGTTCTAGTTTGTCCACAGAGATTGTTTGTATATTATCTAGTGGTAATTGCTCTAATTTATCTTGATGATTTTCATTATATATAAATAAACAAGGTGTACAGTCTACAAGAAGTTTTGCTATTTCACTTACCGGTAAGCGATAATTTAAAGGAACCATTACCAATCCCATGCGCTGGCAAGCCACAAAGAGCACCATATATTCTAGGCTATGCTCTGCTAAAACAGCGATTCTATTGCCTTCTTCCAAATGAAGCTCGGTAAATTTATGGATTAACCGATTGGCATAGATATGCAAGTCATTATACGTATAACTAATATTAGTGTCATACGATGTTAATGCAATTTTATCGGGCGTATAATCCGCCCATTTAGCTGTCCAATCTAGTGCGTCCACTTTCTTCTTTATTAAAATCTATTTTATATATAATATAACCAATTACTAGAGATGTAATAATTCCTATTGCAGCAGAAACCCCTGGATTATTTACAGGCTCTTGCATGTACGGCGTTATTCTTCCATAGTAAATACCAAAATGTACCACTATTGCCGTAACACTTGCTATAAAAACAGCCCTTAATGAAACATTATCTAAAAATGTTCCAAAAAGAACAGGAACAAAAGCCGCTGCAAAGTAAGCATAGACACCGTTTTGAGCAAAAATAGCCACACTAACATCTGGGTTTTTGATCTGTTGCCAACTTAATAAAAAGCTCACAACGCCAAGAACAACAATAACTGCTTTATTGATTGAAATTGTTTTTTCCGTAAACTTATCCTTAAACAAAGGATTGATGATATCTGAAGTAATGGTAATAGACAACGATTGTATTAAACTTTCTAAGGTGGATAATCCTGCCGAAATTAACCCCACTACAATCACTAAACCAATACCAACAGAAAACTTAGTAACTACGTAGGTTGGTATAATTTCATCCATTCTTAATTTTTCGCCATTGACCATAAAGTCAGGAAAACTAATTCGAGCATATAAACCAACAACTACCACTAAAAAGAAAACAATCATAAAAGCAATCCCACTAAACAAATAGGTATTGATTTTTGAAGAATCTTTTAATAATAAGGATTTTGTAATAATGTGTGGCTGACAAACAATAGCAACACCAATTACTATTTGCGTAAAAATGATTTCAAAATAATCTCGAAATAAAAAGCTTGAAGGATTTGTAGGTTCGGTAAGATTAGGGTCTATAGCATTTAATTTATCGAAGAAACCAGAAACACCATCGGTAAAATATTCAGACCCAGAACTAATTAAAATAATAGCAACAACAAACATAATGATGGCCTGAATAGTGTTGGTATACACCATGGAGTTTGCGCCACCAAACATCATATAACCAAATACAAATGCGGTAATTCCCATAAGCACATAAAAAGGATCTGCATTTAGAGATTTGGAAATAACTTGTGTTAATCCTACATTAATTAGTACAATAAAAGTAATGAGTAAGAGTGCTATAATACCGAAGAAAAACGCATAGCTTTTACTTTTATAGCGTTTCCCTATCCATTGTGCCATCGTTGTGGCTTTCACAGAATTACCTTGTTTTACAAAACCTTTGGTAAAAACAATGAGCGATACAAATGCAGCAATAGGTAATACCACAGCAAAAGAGATTACTCCAGAAATGCCATAGAGCGCTATAAATCCCGGATTAATAATAAAGGTTGCAGCACTTGTCATGGAAGCCGCTAAAGACAAACCAACCACCCAAGAAGGGAAACCTATATTACCAACGGCATAATCTTTAATACTTGTGTTTTTTCGAGCGCCTCGTATAACGAAGAATAATATTACTGCAGCATACACTGCTAATAAAATCCACATATAAGTTACTAACTTGTCTGATGCTATCATTTCCTTTTTTGTCTTTAAAAACAAATAACAAACTTTATATTATTTTGATTTCAAATATTCTCTTTTTCAAAGGTATGACTTTTACAAATTAAAATACAAAAATTAACCAAATGCATTATATAAACTAACAAAACATAAACTATGACTTTTATAATTTTAAGCGATAAGACATTCTATTAGTTAGACCGTTTTCCTTTTTTAATTTTAGCGCATAAAAAAACGCCTTTACTTATAATAAGTAAAGGCGTTTTAGATTTTTAAGGATTTATAAAATTCCTAAGCTTCGAAAGGCTCAATAGATACATAAGATCTATTGTTTCTTTTCTTTGTGAATTTTACTAAACCATCTACTCTAGCGTGTAAAGTGTGATCTTTTCCTTGGTATACGTTCTCCGCTGGGTGATGCGTATTACCTCTTTGTCTTAATATGATATTTCCAGCAATAGCAGCTTGTCCACCAAATATCTTCACGCCTAAACGTTTTGATTCTGATTCTCTACCATTCTTCGAACTACCAACTCCTTTTTTATGAGCCATTGTCTTAAGGTTTTATTTGTTATACTTAAGTAGTTTCGCAATTAAGCTTTACCACCATCTAATTCGTCTTGCCATTTTTTAAGCTCGTCCCACTTACCATCAGCAGCTAATTTAGCTTGTGCTGGCCAAGTATCGGTTACGTGACTACCACGAACGCCTGCAATAATTTCAGAAATTTTTGCTGCATCTGTTTTAGCTAAATCTGCGAAAGTCGCGATTCCAGCTTCTACTAATGTTTCAGCAATTTTAGGTCCAATACCTTCAACTTTCTTTAAATCATCTGCTTTACCTGTTGCTTTTTTAGCAGCTGGTTTTGCTTCTGCCTTTGGAGCAGCGGCTTTTTTAGCTGGAGCAGCTTTTTTAGCTCCTGAAGCTACAATGCTCTCAATCACGATTTCAGTTAAGGCTTGTCTGTGTCCATTCTTTACACGGTAACCTTTTCTTCTTTTCTTTTTGAAAACAATAACTTTATCACCTTGAAGGTGCTTTAAGACTTTCACACTTACTTGTGCTCCATCTATAGCTGGGGCGCCTACAGTTACATTGCTACCATCTGCAATTAAAAGAACATTATTGAAAGACATTGTCTTTCCTTCTTCTGATGCTAAACGGTTAACAAAAACTTTTTGGTCTTTTTCAACTTTAAATTGATGCCCTGCTATCTCTACAATTGCGTACATAGCGTAACGTTTTTATTAATTAATTTATATAAAATAATCTCATTTTCCTTAGAAAACGGATGCAAATATACTGCTAATTAATTAAACTACAAACGTTTTATTGTTTTTGAACAACTTTTGTACTGTTTTTTAAAATCTGCATGAAAGTAAGTGTTAAAATTGTGGTGGATGCTAAACCTTCCACAATAATTACAAAAATTAAAATTCCGCCGCCATAACCACTATCATCGAACCAATCTTTTAATAAAGTGTTCATAAAATCTACATCTAGATGAAACATGTAAATCCCCATAAATAAGGCAAAAATAAAAGTGGCCAAAAAGCCAGTTACTAACCCAACCTTAAATCCGTTGATATAATTAAAATCTATCCCCGAAATCAGCTTATACCTTTTCATAGCCATATAAATTCCGTAGCCCATAAATAATCCATTTACCATTCTAAACCAGGGATTCGTATGTAGTCCTAAAAATTTTATCATTAAAAAATATGCTATAAGCGCTATAGTTGTAAAAACGCCATATTTAACAGCTACAGATGAAGAAGAGTTCATATCAATAAAGCTTTAAGGGTTATACTCTTTTAAATTTCGTGAAAAATTTTCAATTAATATAATTTATGGCCAACTTTCTGATTCTGTTAACATTAAAAACAGTTATAATTATTATTTTTGAAAACCTGTAACTATTCTTTGTAGTTAAAGACAAATCATTAAAATCACATAAATCAAACACACAATGAAAAAACGCATTTTGGCTTTAGCTTCTTTATGTTTAGCTGGCTTTGCAGCAACCGCTCAAGAAGTGAAATATGAAGAGTACGACTTAGATAACGGCATGCACGTTATTTTACATAAAGACAACGCTGCTCCTGTAGTAATAACTTCGGTTATGTATCACGTAGGTGCAAAAGATGAAAATCCAGAGCGTACTGGTTTTGCTCACTTTTTTGAACACCTTTTATTCGAAGGAACCGAAAACATTAAAAGAGGAGAATGGTTTAACATAGTAACTTCTAACGGTGGAAGTGTTAATGCAAACACCAATGAGGATAGAACCTATTACTTTGAAGTATTCCCTTCTAATAGTATAGAACTTGGTTTATGGATGGAATCGGAAAGATTAATGCATCCTATTATTAACCAAATAGGTGTAGATACGCAAAACGAAGTAGTTAAAGAAGAAAAACGTTTACGTGTAGACAATTCTCCTTATGGTAAGTTTTTTGAAAATGTGAAGAAAAACATATTTAAAAAACACCCTTACCGATGGACTACTATTGGAGAAATGGCACACTTAGACGCTGCTACTTTAGAAGAATTTCAAGCATTCAATAAAAAATTCTATGTCCCTAATAACGCTGTTCTAATCGTTGCTGGAGATATCGATGTTCCTTCTACAAAAAAAATGATTCAAGACTATTTTGGCCCAATTCCTAGAGGAGAAGCTATTACTAGAAACTTTACTAAAGAAGATCCAATAACAGAAACTATTAAAACAAAAGCTTACGATTCTAACATTCAAATTCCAGCAATCGTAGCTGCCTACAGAACGCCTTCGATGAAAGAAAGAGATGCGTATGCACTAGATATGTTATCAACCTACTTAAGTAGCGGTAAAAGTTCTGTCTTGTATAAAAAATTAGTGGACGATAAAAAAATAGCAATGCAAGTTGGTGCCTTTAATAATAGCCAAGAAGATTATAGCACCTACATTATATATGGTATGCCTTTAGGAGATGCCTCTTTAGCAGACTTACTTAAAGAAATCGATGAAGAAATTGTAAAAGTTCAAAATGAATTAATTTCGGAAAGAGATTATCAAAAGCTTCAAAACATATCTGAGAATGATTTTGTAAACTCCAATTCTGGTGTAGAAGGAATTGCTGGTTCTCTAGCCACCTACTACATGTTATATGGAGACACTTCTTTAATCAATAAAGAAATTGAAATTTACAGATCTATTACTAGAGAAGAAATTCAAGCGGTTGCAAAAAAATATCTAAACCCTAATCAACGTTTAGAAATGGAGTATTTACCAGAAGAAAAAGAGCAATAAAACAAAAACATACCCAATGCATTTTTTCTTACTGAATACTTATTTGAAGTAATTTATAGTACGGAAGTAGCATTTGACCATAATTAAAAAAATATTATAACAAATGAAAACTAAAATATTTACCATATTAACTTTGTTTTTAATGACTGTTGTTGCGCAAGCACAAATAGATAGATCTAAACAACCAAAATCAGGTCCAGCTCCAAAAATCGCCTTAGAAGTTCCTGGGGAATTTGAATTGCCTAACGGTTTAAAGGTACTTGTTGTAGAAAACCACAAGCTACCTCGTGTTTCTTATAGCTTAACCATAGATAACCAGCCTATTAAAGAAGGAGATATCGCTGGTGTATCTGGATTATTAGGAAGTATGCTAGGAAACGGAACAACAACCATTTCTAAAGATGTATTTAATGAAGAAATAGACTTCCTTGGAGCAAGAATGAGCTTTAGATATAATGGAGGTTATGCCAGTTCATTATCTAAATATTCGGATAGAATTCTAAAACTAATGGCAGATGCTATTAACAATCCAATATTAACGGAAGAAGAATTTCAAAAAGAAAAAGAACAAGCTATCGAAGGTTTAAAATCTAACCAAAAGAGTGTAGATGTTGTTGCTGGCCGTGTTGGTAGTGCTTTAGCATATGGTACACATCATCCGTATGGAGAATTTATAACCGAAGAAACGATTGGTAAAGTAACTTTAAAAGACGTTAAAACTTTTTACGAAAGATACTACACGCCTTCAAACGCTTATTTAGTAGTAGTTGGTGATGTAGATTACACTACTATTGAAAGACAAATTAGAAATTACTTTTCTACTTGGGAAAGCAAGCTAAAAATCGTTTCTACAGTACCTGAAGCAATGCCGAATGTGAAATACGCGCAAATAAACTTCGTAGACATGCCAAACGCGGTACAGTCTAACATTTCTTTAACGAGCAATGTAGATTTAAAAATGAGCGATCCAGATTATCACGCTGTTTTAATTGCAAATAAAATATTAGGTGGTGGTTTTAATAGCTACTTAAACATGAACCTTCGTGAAACACATGCATACACGTATGGGGCACGCTCTAGTGTTGGTTCCGATAAATACGTGTCTCGTTTTAAAGCTGGAGCAGCAGTTCGAAATGCAGTTACAGATAGTGCTGTTGTAGAAACTTTAAAAGAAATAAAACGAATTAAAGAAGAACCAGTTTCTGCACAAGCATTAGAAAATGCAAAAGCAAAATATCTTGGTGACTTTGTTTTAAATCTTGAAGACCCACAAAATATTGCACGTTATGCACTAAATATCAAGTTGAATGATTTACCAAAAGATTTTTACACTACCTATTTAGAAAAAATAAAAGCAGTTACCATTGAAGACGTAACTAGAGTAGCAAATAAATATTTTGGCACCAATAGTGCTAGAATTATTGTTGTTGGAAAAGGTAGTGAAGTGCTAGAAAACCTTGAGAAAGTAACCTTTGAAGGAAGCAATGTACCAATCAAATATTATGATGTATACGCAAATCAAGTAGAAAAGCCGAACTACAATATAGAAATGTCCAGTGATGTGGATGTAAACACCGTACTTAACAAATACATTGACGCTATTGGCGGAAAAGCGAGCTTAGACAAAGTAACTTCTGTTTTTATTACTGCTGAAGCGGAATTACAACCAGGTATGATGATGCATTTAGAAATGAAGAAAACATCTAAAGACCAATTTGCAACCGAAGTTTTTGCAATGGGACAATCGATGATGAAAACCGTGGTTGATGGTAAAAATGGCTATAAAGTACAACAAGGACAACGTTCGGAAATGACTCCTGACGAAGTGAAGACAACACGAGAAGAAGGATCTCCATTTCCAGAAGTAAACTACTTAAAAGGAGGAGTTACTTTAGAAAAAATTGAAGATGTTGATGGTGAAAAAGCGTACAGAGTTAAAATTTCAGATACGCAAACAAACTACTACAGCGTTGAAACTGGATTAAAAATTAAGATAGATAAATCTACCGAAATGGGTTCTGCTACTACTTACTTAACAGAATACCAAGAAGTATCTGGTGTGAAATTTCCATTTAAAATCGGACAAACAAATGGACCTCGTAAATTTGATTTTGTGGTAAAAGAAATCAAAGTAAATGAAGGTGTTACCGATGCTGATTTTAACTAATCAAAACACTTTTTATTCCAACTACGCTCAAAATGACTTCGTATAGAAAATTAAAACCACGCAATTAGCGTGGTTTTTTTTATGAATTATTTATCGGCTAATTTTTTACCACTTCTTTTTTGTGATAAATAAACACCTATTAATATAATACCAGAACCAAAAGCTTGCAACACACTAAAACCTTCGCCATCTAAAACTCCCCAAACCAAAGCCACAATTGGCATAACATAGGTAACAGAAGAAGCAAAAACAGGAGTAGACATTTGCACTAATTTATTAAAAATCACTTTAGCTAAAGCGGTACCAAAAAAGGATAATAGCGTCACATAAAATATAGACATACCTAACTCAGGCTTACGAAACGTAGCTTCGGTAAAAAAATCAGTAAACAGCAAAACAACAATAGCAGGAATAAAGATCACCACATAGTTTCCAGTTGCAATAGCCAAAGGTTTAACATCTTGCAAATACCTTTTTATAATATTTACATTTACGGCGTACATAAAGGTAGAAACAATAATAAAACCAGCATACATATAGTTTTGTTCTGGGTTTAATGCAGCACCTTTTAAAATTAATATTGCAGTACCAATAAAACCAATTATAACTCCTAAAACTTGTCTTTTTGTAGAAGCTATTTGAAATACAGCAAAACCAAGTAATATTGTATTTAATGGCACTAAAGAATTTAGAACAGAAACCACCGCACTGTCAATTTCGGTTTCTGCTATTGCGAAGAAAAAAGCAGGAATAAACGATCCGAAAAAACCAGAAATAGCAATCCATTTCCAATCTTCTTTTCTAATCGTTTTTATAGTATTAAAACCTGCAGCAAACAAAAACAAACCGGTTATTATTGTCCGTAAAGCCCCTAATTGATACGGATTTAAACCAATTAGCGCTTTTTTAATAAGTATAAATGAAGTTCCCCAAATTAGCGATAAAACGATAAGATAGGCCCATTTTTTATTATCCTGAAACATACGTCCTTTTTTAGTATTACAAATGTGCTACTTTTTAACACAATTAACAGCAAATAATTATTAGATTTGCAAACAGTTGAATAATAAAAACTTATACAATGAAACAAATAAAAAAAATAGCAGCAATAGCTGTAATCGCTTTAGTAACATTTAGTTGCAAAAACGAACCTAAGGCAGAAGTAGTTACCATAGAAACAGAAACGGCTGTAGAAACTACAAAAGCAGCATTAGACCCAAATGCAACATATGCAAAAGCAGAATTCACAATTGAAGGTATGACTTGTGCAATTGGTTGTGCAAGAACTATTGAAAAGAAACTAGCTAAAATGGAAGGTGTTAAATCTGCAAAAGTAGATTACGACAAAAAATTAGCAATGGTAGAATATGACAACGCTAAAGTGACTACTACTTCTTTAGAAGAAACAGTAACTAAAGTTGGTGAAACATATACGGTTAAAGAGATGAAAACGGTAGAGTCTTTTACTGCTAAAAAAGCAGAAGCACCTGCAGACAAGTAAACAACTTGTTAGGATATAAAAAAAGCTTCTCTATGAGAAGCTTTTTTTATTTCCAAATAATGCTTTCCATGATATGTTTAATATCATTTTTTAAATAGCTTGCCGCTGGAAGTATGGAATCGAAATTAGGTTTTGTATAAAAGTATAAAGAACCAGTTAAAAAATGATCGGTACTATCGGTCACATAAAACTGTGATTGTGACGCTGCGTTTCCACCAACTTCATAAAACATTCCGTAGACCTTATTTTTAGGATTTTCAAATAAATCACTAAATATTTCATCAGCTTTCTGTGTGTGTTCTTGCGTAAAATTTTGAGCATCTCGCAAATAAGAAATCAATTTCTCTTCGCTTTTATTTATAGACTTATACGTCAAGTAAATGGTTCCTTTTAAAGATGGATACTCTAAATTCACACCATAACTATCCTCTCCATTTAATTTTCTTGTTTTGACATTGGTTGCTAATGCATTTTTTTCAAAATCAAAAGGCATATTTAAATGCGTTGCTACATAATTAGGTTCTGGATATTCTAATCGAAGTTTCGCTTCTGGTTTAGGTGTTATTTCGTTTCCGCAAGAAATTGCAAAAAAACAGATTACGATAATTAAACTTTTTAATAGGAAATTATGGTTTGGTTTATATATCATAATGTAAGTAATATTCAGTGTTCTAATATATATATTATGGAAGAGTAACTTTTACGCGTATTATTCGTTTTTTATCTAATGCTTCAATAGTGAAAACATAATCTTGAAAAAGTATTTTGCTATTCGTTTTTGGGAAACTTCTAGAAATCTCCAAAACAAAACCTGCTATCGTTTCTGCTTCTCCTTTTTTGTTTTCAAAAATATCTTGTCCGTCTAATCTAATAACTTTATAAAAATCTTTCAAAGCGGTCTTCCCTTCAAAAACATAATTTTTATCATCTAATTTAGAGTATATCAATCCTTCATCATCAAACTCATCGCTGATATCTCCAACAATTTCTTCAATAATATCTTCTAAAGAAATAAGTCCAGAAGTTCCTCCGTACTCATCTACCACAACAGCTAAATGCACTTTCTTTTCCTGAAACTCCGCCATTAAATCGTCTAATTTTTTGTTCTCAGGAACAAAGAATGGTTCGCGTAATAAGGTTTTCCAATCTAATTGCTTTCTATCTATAAAAGGCAATAAGTCTTTAACGTATAGAACGCCAACAACCGTATCAATATTATCTTTATATACCGGAATTCTAGAATAACCATTTTTAATGATCTCAGGAATTATGTCTGTATATTTTTGTTCTAAATTTAATGCAAAAATATCGATTCTTGGTCGCATCACTTGCTTGGTATCTGTATTCCCAAAAGACACAATACCTTGCAATATTTTTTGTTCTTCTTTAGTGGTATCTTCATCACTTGCCAACTCCAATGCTTGCGAAAGCTGATCTACGCTAAGGTTTGATTTTTGTTTCGCAAATTTATTATTGATAGCTAATGTAATGCTTCGCATTGGTAAGCTTATTGGCGAAAAAAAAACATCTAGAAAACGTATAGGATACGCCATAAATGTAGCAAATTTCAGTCTATTTCTAATAGCATATACTTTTGGTAAAATCTCACCAAATAGCAATATTAAAAAAGTAACCAGAACAACTTCTAAAATAAATTTTATAGCCGAAGAACGAATACTTTCAAACATGAAGTTACCCAAATAAGCAAACAGAATTACGATTGCGATATTTATAAAATTATTAGCAACAAGAATGGTTGCCAATAGTTTTTTAGGTCTTTCTAATAAATAGGAAATAATCTGAATTGGTTTTGTATTCTCCTCTAAACCTTCTTCTATATCTGTATCTGTTAAGGAAAAAAATGCCACTTCTGCTCCAGAGATTAGTGCAGAACACAGCAATAGCACAAATAACAGTACAAAACCACTTACAATTGAAAAATCAACAGCTAGATTTATTAGTAAAAAACTCGTGGGTTCCGGGTCCAAGGATTATATTTTTAGTTAAACGTTAAAAGGGTAGATCATCATTACCTTCCTCTACCTTAGGCTGATTAGCACTTGGTTGTGCTACTTGCGGCTTTTGTTGTTGTTGTTGTTGTTGTTGTTGCGACTGACCACTATTGGCAGATCCACTTTCATTTTTTGTAGTTAAGAAAGTAAAGTCATTACATTGAATTTCTGTAGAAAAACGATCATTTCCACCTTCATCTTGCCATTTTCTGGTTTTAATCCTTCCTTCTATATATACTTTATCTCCTTTGCTTAAATATTTTTCGCAAATTTCGGCACCTTTATTACGTACCACAATATTATGCCATTCTGTATTAGTAACACGCTCGTTAGTTTGCTTATTGGTATATGTTTCATTCGTTGCCAAAGGAAAACGACCAATACAACCACCTCCTTCAAAATAATGCATTTTCACTTCATCACCTAAATGCCCAATTAGCATTACTTTATTTAACGTACCTGACATGATATCTTGTTTTTAATGTTTGACAAAATTACGCTTTTGCAATTGATAAACTTAAAATTAATAAAAAAATATGATATAGACTAATGCCAATTTAATCCTTGAAAAATGCATGACCTATTGTTTCTTTAAAATTCAAAAACAAGAACCGCTTTAACAGACTATTTCACATCTAAATTAGGATACTCCTCTTTAAAAATCAAAAGCCTCCATAAAATTTGAAAGTAACACTGGAACCGGATAATCTATTATTTCAGGAATAGAAACTCCTTGAATACTAAGCGCGTCTGTTTCTATAATCCAAAATTTAGTATGCAAATGTTGGTGCGATAATTTATGAATAATAGCCTCTTCATTATATAAGGACAAACGAAATGAAGAAGTATCCAGTAAAGCATGATTCTCTAATTGCGAATTCATGGTGGTAAAGTCCATACTTGCATCACTCTCAATTAACGGAAACTGATACAGATTTTGCCAAATACCTTTTCCTTCTCTTTTCTCTAAAATGGTTTTTTTATCGCTGGAAAGAAATACTAAAAAATTAAAATGTTTTGTCTTCGGTTTTAGACTCTTCTTCTTTACTGGTAATTCGGTAATTATATTTTTCTGTAAAGCAACACAACCATTTTGTAGCGGACATACAGTACAATCTGGGTTTTTAGGTTTGCATTGTCTGGCACCAAACTCCATAATAGCCTGGTTAAATTCTGCCGGATCATCTTTGTCTATTAATTTTTGAGCTAGTACTTTAAACTCTTTTTGACCTTGACTACTATTAATAGGAGTAGCAATTCCGAAATATCTAGAAAACGCACGATATACATTCCCATCTACAACCGCACAAACCTCATTAAAGCAAATGGAAGCAATAGCACTTGCGGTATAATCACCTACACCTTTAAGTTTTAATAAATCTTTATAGTTATTTGGAAAGTCACCATTTAGCTCTTCTACTATATATTTCGCAGTTGCATGTAAGTTTCTAGCTCTAGAATAATAACCTAAACCTTGCCATAATTTTAAAACATCGCTTTCCGCTGCACTCGCAAGATGAAAAATTGTTGGAAAATTAGTAACAAAAGCTTCATAATAAGGTAATCCTTGATCCACTTTTGTTTGTTGTAAAATAATTTCGGACATCCATATAAAGTACGGATCCTTAGTTCTTCGCCATGGTAAATCCCTTTTATTTATTGAATACCAGTGTGTTAAAGTTTTGTTTATAGTCATTTAATATATATAGTAAGTGCAAAAATAAACGTTTATTAGGTTAAATTTAAGTGAATTAGGTTTGAAATATTGAAATTTAAATTCCTATATTTGCATCCCTTAATAACTGATTACAATAATTAAAAATAATAGAGAATGACTAAGGCTGATTTAGTAGCAAAAATTTCTGAGAAATTAGGAATTGAAAAAGGAGATGTTCAAGCAACAGTTGAAACTTTTATGGAAGAAGTAAAAACTTCTTTAGAAGGTGGAGATAATGTATACTTAAGAGGATTTGGAAGCTTCATCATTAAGACAAGAGCTGAAAAAACGGGTAGAAATATTTCTAAGAATACAACTATAAAAATACCTGCTCATAATATTCCAGCATTTAAACCTGCTAAAGTATTTGTAGAAGGAGTGAAAACAAATGTAGACGTTAAGTAAGACGCTAAAATAATATTAATTTAAAAAAGATCAAACTTATGCCAAGTGGTAAAAAACGCAAAAGACACAAGGTTGCTACGCATAAGCGTAAAAAAAGAAGACGCGCTAATCGTCACAAAAAGAAGAAATAGATTGAAAAAGTAGTTAATAGCTACTTTTTTGATTTATAGCAAACGTTCTTTGAAATGAGTTCTATAAAAACACGTATTACCTTGCGTAGTTTGAACTCCACGGATTTAAAAACCCTGTGATTTCTAATCATAGTTAAAGTTAATAGATAGCTTTAACTATGATTAGAAAAATAATGTATAATCCATCTGTATAATTTGGTTATTGGTTTTTAGTTACTGGTCGTTATTCTAAAAAGAATTTCAGCCATAACTTATAACTCGTAACTAGAGCGTATGGATAAAAATTAACAAAATGGATAAAGAATTGATCATTAGATCTAGTTCCAACCACGTTGATTTTGCCTTATTAAAAGATGGAAAACTTATTGAATTACAAAAAGATGAAGATGGTAACGACTTTTCTGTTGGCGACGTGTTTATTGCCAAAACCAGAAAAGCAGTTCCTGGTCTAAATGCCGCATTTGTTAATGTTGGCTATGAAAAAGATGCATTTTTGCATTATCATGATTTAGGACCAAAACTACCTTCTCTTTTAAAATTCACAAAAAGTGTAAGCACAGGTAAACTAAATGATTTTTCATTAAAGAATTTCCCATTTGAAAAAGATATTGATAAAAACGGAAGCATTGCTAACGTTATAAAATCAAATCAATCGTTACTCGTACAAATAGTAAAAGAACCAATATCTACAAAAGGCCCTAGAATAAGCTCAGAGCTTTCTATTGCTGGTAGATATATTGTTTTAGTTCCTTTTTCTGATCGTATTTCTATTTCTCAAAAAATAGAAAGTAAAGAAGAGAAAGAAAGACTAAAACGATTGGTTAAAAGTATTACTCCAAAAGGTTTTGGTGTAATAATACGTACGGTAGCAGAAGGCAAAAAAGTAGCTGAACTAGATAAAGATTTACAAAATTTGTTAGGTCGTTGGACCGCAATGTGTAAAAAGCTACATAAAGCACAACATCCAAGTAAAGTATTAGGAGAAATGAATAAAGCTTCTTCTATTTTGCGAGACATATTTAATGATTCCTTTACGGGAATTCATGTGGATGATGAAGCGCTTTACGTTCAAATTAAAGATTATGTGCAACTAATTGCACCAAAAAAAGAATCCATAGTTAAATTGTATCAGTCAAACGTTCCAATATTTGAAAAATTTGGAGTGGAAAGACAAATTAAAACCTCTTTTGGAAAAACTGTTTCCATGGCAAAAGGAGCGTATTTGGTAATAGAACACACCGAAGCACTTCATGTTGTAGATGTAAATAGTGGAAATCGCTCTAATAAAGCAAATTCCCAAGAGGATACAGCACTTGAAGTTAATTTAATTGCAGCAACAGAAATGGCCAGACAATTGCGTTTACGTGATATGGGCGGTATAATTGTTGTAGATTTTATTGACCTAAACACTGCTGAACACAGAAAAAAGCTTTTCAATCATCTACGTGATGAAATGAAAGATGATAGAGCTAAACATAAAATACTACCTCCAAGTAAATTTGGATTGATACAAATAACTAGACAAAGAGTAAGACCAGAAATGAACATTAAAACTCGCGAGGAAAATCCGGATGAGATTATTAATGGTACAGAAGTTGAAGCTCCAATCAGTATTGTTCCAAAAATCAAAGATGATATGGAACGATTATTTAAAAAAGACTATCAGAAGGTGACTTTAAACACACATCCTTTTATAGCAGCCTTTTTAACAAAAGGTTTTCCATCGATACGTTCAAAATGGTTTTTTGAACATAAGAAATGGGTGAAAATTTTACCAAGAGATGCTTACACGTATTTAGAATATCATTTTTTTGATAAAGATGGTAATCAAATAAAAAAATAAAAAAAGCCTTACTTTAAAAAGTAAGGCTTTTTTGTTTTATATACTTTTCTATTTATAAATTTCATATCCCAAAACACGAAACTACTTGTATAAAAAAACCATCTCCTTAGAGATGGTTTTTATTTGTTATACTGTTGTTTTAGTATTAATTGCTATGTGGACCTCCACTTACAATAATAAACTCACTACGTCTGTTTAATTGGTGATCTTCTTCACTACAATTAGCACCACAGTTCACTGCTGGCTCACTTTCACCTTTACCAATTCCAGAAATTCTAGAAGCATCAATACCTTTAGAAATCACATATTGCACGGTAGTTTTAGCTCTTCTATCTGATAATCTTTCGTTATAAGAACTAGGACCTCTGCTATCTGTATGCGATTTTGCATTAATAACCATTTCCGGATACTTGTTCATTACTTGCACTAGTTTATCTAATTCAAAAGCAGCTTTTGCCGTTACGTTAGATTTATCAAAGTCAAAGTAAATAGGATCTAACACTACGCGATCTGCTTTCACTATTTCTTCAATAGGATCTAGAGCAATTGCTACAGCTATTTCTTCTTCATCTGTTCCTTCAATAGCTAGTTTATTGCTTTCATATTGATCCATGGTTACTTCTAACTCTGTATCTGTATCACATTCTATAATGAATTCTGCAATACCTTCTGCATTGGTAGGCTTAGAAGCTATTTTATTTCCTTTAGCATCATATAAAGTTGCCATCGCACCAACTAAAATCATTCCTGTTTTATTATCGGTTACAGCAGCAGTAATTTCAACATCACATAAAGGTTGTAGTTTTTTAATTGCATAAATATCATCACTACCTTTTCCTCCTTCTCTATTAGAAGAAATAAATCCGTCACCTGATTCTTCGTCAATACTAAATGCAAAATCGTCTGCATTACTATTTACAGGAAGTCCTACGTTACGAATTTTAGACATTTTACCATCTATTTCTTTCGTATAGAAAACATCTAAACCACCAAGACCTAAATGCCCATCTGAAGATAAGTATAATGTACCATTATCACTTATAAAAGGAAACATCTCACGACCTTCTGTATTAATTTTTTGACCTAAGTTTTTAGCTTCACCAAAACTACCATCACTATTAATAGTTGTTTTGTAAATATCTCCTTGACCAAATCCTCCAGGCATATCGGAAGTAAAATAAAGTGTTTTACCATCTGCACTTACAGAAGGATGATCTGTATTATAGTTATTACTATTAAAAGGTAGTGGTTTAATGTTTGACCAACCGCTTCCTGATTTTGTAGCTCTAAATAAATTTAAAACACTAAATCTAGTGTTAGATAAAGAATCTTTTTGAAATTGCTTTTCATAAAAACTCTCTCTAGAAAAATACATGGTATTTCCATCTGGGCTAAAAGCAACTACACCTTCATGATATTTTGTATTTATATCACTTCCTAATAGACTTTCATTCTGGTACGTACCATCTTCTTCTGCAGTAAACTCATACAGGTCCAAGAAAGGTTGCTCATTCCAACCATATTCTCTTCTTGCCTTATTTCTAGCAGAAGTAATATATAGTTTTCCGTTTTTTAAAGTTCCTCCAAAATCGGAAACCGCCGAGTTAATTTCTAAGTTTTGCACATTAAACTTCTTTCCTTTTTCTAATATTTTAGGAAGGTAGTCTGGATTCTCTCTAAAAGCAATAGCTCTAACATCTGCTGGTCTCATACTAGCAAACTTAGTCATCCATTCGTTTGATTTTTCATACTTACCATTTGCCTTAAGCATTTGTACGTAGTTAATCATTGTTTCTGGATCTTGTGAAGTTTCCAGCGCTTTTGCATACCATTTTTCAGCCTCTACCGTATTGAAAATATTGAAATTCGATTCGGCTAAACGGTTGTATACATACTCGTCAGCATTCCCTTTCTCCACTAATTTTTGATAAGACTCAATAGCCTTATTAAAATCAAACCTAGAAAAGTGCTTGTCTGCGGTACTAGTAGATTTATTTTGAGCAGTTAAACTTAAGCCACTCAATAATAGTAATGTAATATATATTTTAAAGTTTTTCATAATTCTTTAGCTTAAGGGATTAGAAGTAACGTGGTGAACGGGATACACGTTTTGGAAACGCAATATCAAAATTAATAAACACTTCGTGTGATGAACTTGTAGCGTAATTTAAATCTGATTGAATAGCATCATACGCATAACCAATTCGTAAACGTGGTGTTACCATAAAATTTATCATACCACTAAAAGAATCCTCTAATCGGTATCCAACTCCTACTTCAACGATATCATACATAAATACATTTGCATTAACATCAAAACTAGTAGGTGCATCAAATGCTGTTTTTACCAAAGCATGAGGCTTTAATTTAAAGTTTTCAGATAAATTAAATACATAACCTGCTGCTGCAAATAAATGCTGTGTTTCTGAACCAATATTTAAACCATTAGCATCTAAGTGCGTTGCGTTTAAAATATTTGGCATAGAAGCTGAAATATAATATTTGTTTGGTTTGTAAAAATAAACTCCAGCTCCAATATTAGGTGTTACTTCATTGATGTCTTGAAAAAGGTCATCATCCGCATCGGATAATTCTAAACTTCCTAATCCTATATCATGAAATGTAGCACCTGCTTTTAAACCGAAGGCTAATTTATTGTCAGCTCCCATTGGTAAGGTATAAGAAAAATCTGCATACGCATTCGTTTCTCTTACTGGTCCAATTTCATCACTAATAAAAGATAAACCTAAACCAACTTTTTTACCAACTGGGGAATGAATTGCGAAGGTTCCGGTTTTTGGAGCTCCCTCTAAACCAACCCATTGGCTTCTATATAGCATACCTACTGCAACTCCTTCATAAGAACCTGCATATGCTGGGTTAACAACATTCATGTTATACATATACTGTGTGTACTGCGGATCTTGTTGTGCTTGCATTTGAACAACAAACAAGAAAGCGAGAATAATATATAATTTTTTCATTTTAATTAATTAGTTTATTAGTTTTCTCTATTAATATATATCCAAGATGTTCTTGTTTTATTTCCTTGATATTCCATCATATAGAAATAAGTACCAACTGGAAGTTCGTCTCCGTCATCAGACTGACCATACCATTCATTAGTATAGTTTGTTTTTGAATATACTTTCATACCATGTCTATTGAAAATTTCTAATCGACTTACATCATATCCTCTTAAATCGAAAGCATCATTTTTACCATCGCCATTTGGTGATATACCTTGTGATATGATGCAATTAATACTTTCAACTAGTACTTCATTTGTTGTTACACAACCATTACTATCTGTAACCTTAACCACATAGTTGTATGTACTTCCAGACATTGGAGCTGTAAAGATACTCTCATCTATTACAATTACATTATCTCCAACTGCATTAGTATGTAATAAGGAATTCATATCATCGTATAATTCATACGTTGCAGTATTAGCATCGTAACCAACATTTAATGGATCTACCGTTAATTCATAGATAGCACCATTACAATCACCAATTACTACAAAATCAAATGTATCTATAAGTAATGTTAAGTTTTGCGCAGTAGGTACGGAACAAGCATCAGAAATAGCATACTCTACAGTATACGTAGCTCCTGCTGTTCCTCCAGAAACTTCTCCGGTCACCATATCTATCACAGCCCCGTCCGTTGGTGCTGGATTAAATGTAAATGTACCTCCAGTATCTCCAGTTATAACGGCTGTTCCTCCTGTACAAGATGCTGTCATTGTAAATGAAGTATCACTTGTTAATAAGGTTGTTACCGTGCTAGAAATAGTTATCGGACATACTCCAGGAGTTGTATACATTATATTGTATGTAACTTCAGAGCCTCCTCCTGTTACTGTTCCTGTTGCTGCATCGATTACCGCTCCATCTGTTGGTGCTGGTGCTTCGAATGCAAAAGTTCCGCCTGTAGCTCCAGTTACAGCGGCTGTACCACCATCACATGTTGCAGTCATAGTAAGTGTAGCAGCATCTGTTGTTAACGTAGTAAAAGAAACAGTACTTGAAGCTGGACAAATTCCAGATGTTGTATATACAACCGCATAAACTGTTGCAGAACTTCCGCCTGTTACTTCTCCTGTTGTTGCATTTATTACTGCTCCATCTGTTGGTGCTGGTGCTTCGAATGCAAAGGTTCCTCCTGGAACAGTTGCAGTGTCTACTGTAGCTCCATCACAAGTTTCTATCATAGTAAACGTAGCGTCATCTTCTGCTAATGTTGTTACTGTTACCACAGTAGTTGCAGGACATACTCCAGTAGTTGTATATTCTACGTTGTACATCGTTTCAGGTGTTCCTCCTGTTACAGTACCTGTTGTTGCATCTATTACAGCTCCATCTACTGGTACTGGTGCTTCGAATGCAAATACGCCACCAGGAGTTCCGGATACTGTTGCTATTCCTCCATCACATGTTGGTGCCATAGTAAAAGTCCCATCATCTGCTTGGTCTCCCACAAACTCTACAAGTATATCATCTGTAATTGTAGCAGTTCCTCCAGTACAAAGTTGATATGTAATAGCTGCTGTATAGGTTGTTGTTTCGGTTGGTGAAACAGTAATTATTTCTGTATTTCCTAAAGAAGTAGTACCCTCGAACCATTCAAAAGAATAGTTTGGTGTTCCTTGAGAAGGAGTATATCTCCAAAACTCATTGGTTGCATTCCAAACTCCTGTATTTCTTCCTGGTGGTATATAACCAATATCTCCTGCATTGTTTTGAATACCTGTAACTGCTAAACCACCGTTCCAACCTAAACAAGTTGGTTTCTCAAAAACATTAATATCAATGGCATTAGAAGATTCATATAATATGATTTGACTTGAAGAAGTTAAACCTGTACATGCAGTTCCAAAGTGACATATATCTGTAAAGTTGATAATAAATTGTCTCGCTGGTGCTGTACCTGCAATAATATAATTAATATCACCACAAACACTTGGGTCAATATCATGACATACACCAAAGATATTACCTTCTGCTAAGGTTGGGTTTGTATTATTAGGTAATCCTTCACCTTCATTTAAATTCCATGCATTCGTTCCTGGTCCAACATCGATAACATCGATCTCAAAACGTAAGGCACCATTTGCTCCAATTTGCACACGGTTATACGTATCTCCAAAATAACAAAAGTCAAAACTTAAGTTAATAGGATCTGTCCATGAATCATCAATAAATAAACTAGTTGGTGTACCTCCAGAAGCTGGTGGTGTAGGACAGTCTAGTGCATTAATTTCGTAAGAAGAAGTATCCTGACCAAAAGCCATAAAAGATGCAGATAATTCTAATTCTGTATCTGCACATGTGATACTTAAATCATCTCCCGCATTAATAATAGGACATTCTACTATTGGTAACGGACAAACAAAAGAGAAAGCATCACTACTAGTTGTACAAGTTAAATTACTTGTAGGTGCCATAGAGATAACTACTTGAGTTACGCCACCGCCAGGGTAAGGTCCGAAGGTTAACACACCTTGTGCTGTAGCTTCTTGACTTGGACTTCCTTGATTATCTGTCACTGTAACCGAACCAGTACTACCTACATTCGTTACATCTACAGCAATATTAAATTGTCCATTATCACAATCTGGTACAATAGCATACGTAGCTTCTTGAACTATATAAGATTCGCATCTTACTGTGTAGTTTAAAGGATCTTGGCTTCCAGAAGAACAACTTCCAGAACCATCTGATTGTACTTGTACGGACAATGAACTACCTGTGGACGTAAATTGTAAACCACTAACATCACCACCATTTCCATAAGGAGTAGCAGCATTTAAGTTGGTAACACCATCAGAATCTAAGATAATAAGTTCATCCCAGTTGTTTTCTACTTCACCACTATTAAATGTAATTACTACAGGACCGCCTGCTTGGCTGGTAAAGCTATAAACATTAGAATCATTATTTTCATAACAATAGACTCTATTTATTGGGCATTCATCGCAATCAACTATTGTATTAGGATCTGGTTTTGTAGTAAAACTCTCTTCCGTACATCCAACTGTTGCCGGACCATTACCGTTATATGGTACAATAGTAACATAATACGTTGTTTCAAAATCTAGTGTTGTTGGAATTGTATATGTTGTAGTATCTCCTACATCTGTTCCATTAACAATATCTGTTCCACCAGGTGTACTTCCAACAAATACGGAATAACCAGTAACAAATATGCTAGCTGGACTCCAACTAATATCTGTATTTATGTCTACATCAATCTCTCCATTTAGAGGTGCTGTTAATACTGAATTACAATTTGGTACCGCCGTTGTATCTAAACACAAAGCATCAAAATCCCAAGGATCATTCGTACAGTTTACAAAAACACCATCAGAAGTTACTCCTACAGTTATATTATCTCCTGAAGACACAAATACTAATCCTGTAAGATCTCCATTATTTCCATAGCCATTATATAAAACACTTCCGTCTGAATCTGTAATTACTAATTCATCCCAGTTATTTTCCGTTGTACCAGAATTAAATGCAATCACTATTTGCGAACCATCTAAACTGGTAAAACTAAACTCTGAAGTATCATTATTTTCATAACAGAATACTGTATTAACAACTTGACCTGAAGCACAATCTATAAATTGATTTGGGTCGTTTTTTGTTGTAAAACTTTCTTCCACACAACCAACAGTAGCATTTCCATTGAGGTTATATGGAGTAATTGTTATATAATATGTGGTTTCATAGTTTAAAGCTCCTGGATCATAGGTTAAAACATTTCCTACATCTACATTATTTACAACATCTGAAGCTCCTGGAGAAGTCCCTATAGATAGCACATAACCAGTAACTAATACAGAGGCTGGACTCCAGTTAATAACGGTATCAATTTCTACACCAATTTCTCCATTAGCAGGAGTTGTTATGGCTGCATCACAATTTGGAGGAATAGTGGTATCCACACAAAATACATCAAAATCCCATTCTGTATTAGCATTAGATTCACAACTTACACTACTATCCGAATCTACTTGTAGAAAAAGCATATCTCCAGTCGATGTTGCGGAAACACCTGTTAAATCCCCTCCATTATTTCCTGTAAATAAAACAGGAAATGTTGCATCCGGACCGTCATATATAGTAATATTATCACAACAACTTTCAATTGTTCCTGAATTAAAAATTAAAAACAAAGGAGATCCTTCACTACTTATAAAGTTAAAACCTGTAGTATCACTATTCCCATAACAATACAGGGTGTTTTTAGGTGCACCAGAGGCACAATCTACAGGAGCATTAGGATCATCTCTAGTTGTAAAGATTTGTTCATTACAATTCTCTGCTGGTCCATTATCATTATAAGGTCTTATCGTTATATAATAGGTAGTTAAAAATTCTAAGGTTGCTGGAGGATCCCAAGAAGTAACATTACCAACATCAATATTATTAGCAATATCTGTTCCTCCTGAAGTACTTCCTACAGAAATAACATAACCAGTTACAAAAATACTTGCTGGCGTCCAGTTAATATTCGTGTTCTCACTTACGTTTATATCTCCATTATCTGGATTATTTAATGCTGCATCACAATTAGGTAATGCTGTTGTATCAACACAAAACACATCAAAATCCCAAAGTTCCATACCAGATTGACAACTTGTAAATCCATCGGTTTGAATCGTTATAAAAATGTCACCACTATTTGCTGTTACCGATAGCCCAGTAAAATCACCACCGTTATCTCCTGTAAATAATACTGGAGCTGTAGCATCTACACCATCATAAATGGTAATACCATCATTTCCTACTTGAATTTCACCTGCATTAAATTGTAAAAATAAAGGTGCTCCATCAGAACTAGTAAAGCTAAAGAAAGTAGTATCTAAACTTTCATAACAATATACGGTATTTACAGGAACTCCAGAATCACAATCTATCGGTGCATTTGGATCTGCTCCAGTAGTAAAAGAATACTCTGAACATCCAGTAGCATTTCCGTTTGCATTAAAAGGAGTGATAGTTACATAATATGTAGTTCCGTATGCTAACTCTGAAAAAGAATAGGTTGTTGACAAACCTGTATTTTCATTATCCACAACATCTGTTCCTCCAGACGTAGTACCAACAATTAAAGTATATCCTGTTGGTAACCCAGATGCAGGAGACCATTCTAAACCTGTATCCACAGAAACTCCAATAGCTCCATTAGAAGGAGTAATTAAAGTAGAACAAGATGGTGCATCTGCAACGACCTGAGTAGCCGAAATATTATCCATATATATAAAGTAAACCTCTGCTACTCTGTTTACCTCTATACGCATTTTAAAATCTGAACCCATTGGTAGATTTGCAGAAGGAACTACAACAGACCAGTTAGCACAAGTATCTGACGTCACATGATTGGAGTCATTAATAGTATCAATCGTTGTCCATGTACCTCCATTATTAGTAGAATATTGAATTAATATTTCTCCCCAACCTGCTGGAGTTGCAAATATAGCATCCGACCAATCTACTATTTTATAATCAAAGGAAATGGTTAAATCGGTTCCGTTAGACTGTCCGAAAACGTTTGGAGAGATCAATTGAGAGCTTAAAGTGGAGTCATCCATAACGGCTCTAATAGATCTACCATCACAATTTGTCGCTTCATTAAACGCAAAATTAAAACCATCTGGATCACTTGTCCAACCTGACGTTGTTGGCATAGCAAATTCAGAATCGAAATTTTCTACTAAACCTACTTGAGAGAAGCCAATAATAGACATAAACCCAAATAATAGGGAAAGGGTAATTTTTTTCATTTTATGGTTAAGGTTAGTTATTAAATACTAAATACATATCACATAATTCGCTGTTAAACAAATCATTATATTTAATTGAAATTTAAATATTAAAACACCAAGCAAATCCTGACGCCTTAATTAATTACCTAAAGTATAAAAAAAGATTAGCCCTAATAAATTAACTTTACTTTAATAGATTAAATACATATTTTTACGATAAATGGTTTAAAATATTAACAAGTAAGTGGTTTCTGTACATAACTATGCTGTTGGGTTTGGAATCGCATCATGAACCTCTTTTATTTGATCTAAAACACCCGTATTTAATTCCACATTTACGCTATCTATATTCTCTTTCAACTGCTCCATAGTAGTAGCTCCTATTATATTACTTGTAACAAAAGGTTGTTGTGTTACAAATGCTAAAGACATTTGGGCTAGAGACATATTATTTTCTTCCGCAATTTTCAAATATCGCTTCGTAGCTTCGGTACAAGAATCCGAACTATACCTTTTAAATCTTGGGAACAATTTCAATCTAGAATTATCTGCCGCTGTTCCATTTATATATTTACCAGATAGCACACCAAATGCCATTGGCGAATATGCCAATAAACCTATATTTTCACGCATTGCTACTTCTGCCATATCCCCTTCAAAAACACGATTTAATAAAGAGTACGCATTTTGAATGGTTACCATTCTTGGTAAGTTATGCCTTTTAGATTCTTCCAAATAACGCATGGTTCCCCAAGCTTTTTCATTAGAGATTCCTATTTGGCGAATTTTGCCCTCTTTTACAATTTCATCTAAAGTATGCAAGACTTCATTAAAGTTATCTTGCCATGTATCTTGCGCATTATGCGCGTAATCTCTAGTTTCAAAAGTATTGGTTTGTCTTTCTGGCCAATGCAGTTGATATAAATCGATATAATCTGTTTGTAAACGTTCTAAACTTTTGTTTACCGCATCCTTAATAGCTTCGGGTTTAAACCCATTCGTTCTAATGTGCGCTGTATAATCGCCAGGTCCCGCAATTTTGGATGCCAAGACTACTTTATCTCTATTACCCGATTTTTTAAACCAATTCCCTATAATGCGTTCTGTCTCTGCATAGGTTTCTGCTGTCGCAGGAACAGGATACAATTCTGCGGTATCAAAAAAGTTTACACCTTGATCTACGGCATAATCCATTTGTTCAAAACCCTCATCTTGGGTATTTTGATTTCCCCAAGTCATGGTGCCTAAACAGATTTTACTTACTTTAATTTTGGTATTTGGTAGTGTTGTGTATTTCATGGAAATAAATTTCAGACCGCTTCGCTTCTAGACATTAGAACAAAGACTATTATTAAATATCTTTTAAAAGTTTTGAAACTTCGTCTAACTTCGGCGTCAAGATAACTTCAATCCTTCTGTTTTTTGCTTTTCCTTCCGTAGTATCATTACCTGCAATTGGTGCAAATTCTCCACGTCCTGCCGCTGTTAAATTTTCTGGACTAATCGCGTTGTTTTCTCTTAATATATTTACAATAGCTGTAGCTCTTTTGGTCGATAAATCCCAATTTCCTGAAATTTGACCTGTTCCTGTATATGGTACATTATCGGTATGTCCTTCTATTAAAACCGCTATTTCGGGGTTATCTCCTAAAACAGTTCCTAATTGTTCTACCGCTTTTTTTCCTTGCGTACCAACGGCCCAACTACCAGATTCGAAAAGCAGTTTGTTTTCCATAGACACATATACTTTTCCGTCACGTTGCTCTACCGTTAAACCTTTTCCTTCAAAATCGGTTAAGGCTTTAGAAATTGCATTTTTTAACTGGGTCATCGCCGCATCTTTAGATGCTATCACATTTTCTAACTCCGCAACTCTATTAGAACGTTGTTCTAATTCGCTTTTTAATTTCTCTAGTCGTATATTCTCTGCTTCCAAAGCTTGTTCTTTTGCTTCTAATTGCGCTAATAACTCTCTGTTTTTCTGAGAATTTTCAGCTAGTGAAGCAGAACTGTTTTTTTCTAAAGCATCGTAAGAAGCTTTTAAATTTTCTAGATTTGTTTTAGATGCATTGTAATCGGCTTGTAATTTATCACGATTTGTAATAGCTGCATCATAATCACTCTTCAATTTTGCGTAATCGTTTTCCGTTTTATTATTTGCTCCAATTAGGGATTCATTTGCATCAGCAAGTTTTCGGTTTTCCTTTTTCAAGTATGCATATTTACTTTCTAAATCTTTGTAGACTTTGGGAGAAACACAAGAAGTTATTAAAACGGCCGTTATTGCAATGGTTAAGATTCTATTTTTCATTTTACTTAAGTTTGAGGTATTACTAGTTTTGAGGTATTACTAATTTTCTATTTCTACTAAAACTGGACAATGATCACTATGTACAGCTTCTTGAAGTATAACGCTTCTTTTTATTTTTTCTTTTATCGGATTAGAAACCATTGTGTAATCTAATCGCCAACCTTTATTATTGGCTCTAGAATTTGCGCGATAACTCCACCAGCTATATTCTTGTTTCTCTGGATGTATAAAACGAAAAGCATCTGTAAATCCGCTATCAATAAAACTACCAATCCATTCTCTTTCTATAGGAAGAAATCCAGAAACGCCTTTCATTTTAGGGTTATGAATATCTATTTCTTCATGACATATATTATAATCCCCACAGATAACTAGATTAGGGATTTCCTTTTTTAGATTATTTATATAGTCCTGAAACATATCCATATATTCTAACTTATGTTCCAATCTTGCAGCATTGGTTCCAGATGGCAAGTATAAACTCATTACAGAAACACCGTTAAAATCGGCACGAATATTACGTCCCTCAAAATCCATAGATTCAATTCCTGTTCCAAAAGCCACATGATCTGGTTCGATTTTACTTAAAATAGCAACTCCACTATATCCTTTCTTTTGTGCAGAAAACCAATAATTATACTTGTAACCAGCTTCTATAAAAACATCTAAATCCAGTTGCTCTTCCATTGCTTTTATTTCTTGCAAACAAATTACATCTGGATCTGCAGCTTTAAGCCATCCTATAAAGTCTTTTTTAAGTGCTGCACGAATGCCGTTTACGTTGTATGAGATTATTTTCAAAAGATTTTTATTTTAAAAAAGTTATGTTTCAGCTAAAATAAATAATGCTTTACATTTACACTATAATATTAATGTCCTTTTAACAAAAAACTATCAACAAAATATTTTAGCTATTTTGCAGTTTTAGTATCGCATGAAGTTTATATACTTTCTTTTTATCTTTTTTATTGGTTTTACTGCTTTCGCACAAGATCAAGAATCCAACTACAAAACGAAAACCGTTGTGGTGCAAGACAGTATTGCCATAGATAGTGTGAGTATCAATTCGGCATACTTCACCATTAAAAGAAAAGATAACTCGGTAATTGACTCTACCTATTATATAGTCGATTTTAAAAAAGCCTTACTTACTTTAAAAAAACCGGTAGAAACAGACTCCATAATTATCGATTATTTGAAATACCCAGAATTCTTAACCAAAACCTATAAGCAGCTAGACGATAAAATAATTGTACAAAGTACAGAAAACCAACAGCAATTATACAAAATAAAGCAATCTAGCGAAACCAACACTTTTACCCCTTTTGATGGTTTAACCACTTCTGGTAGTATTTCTCGAGGTGTTATTATTGGAAATAATCAAAACTCGGTTTTAAACAGTGAATTAGATTTACAAATCACAGGAAAACTGAATGATAAGGTTTCTCTTAGGGCCTCGATTCAAGATGCAAACATACCTTTACAAGAAAGTGGTTACTCCCAAAGATTAGATGAGTTTGACCAAGTATTTGTAGAACTTTTTAGTGATAATTGGAAAATTCGTGCTGGTGACGTCGACCTTCAAAACACGAAATCTGCTTTTGCTAATTTTTCTAAACGCGTACAAGGTCTTTCGCTTGGCGCAACTATAAATCATTCCGATTCTAAAACCAATATTTTTGCTGCAGGAGCCATTGTTAGAGGCCAATTTACTTCTAGCCAATTTACCGCTCAAGAAGGAAACCAAGGTCCGTATAAACTTCGCGGTCCTAGTGGCGAATTATTTGTACTTGTAGTTTCTGGCAGTGAAATTGTTTACGTTAACGGAGTTGCTCTAGAACGCGGCGAAAACAACGATTATATTATAAACTATAATGCTGGTGAAATTATTTTCAACGCTACTTTTCCTATCACTAGTGAAATGCGAATCACTGTAGATTACCAATATAGCGAACGCAACTATTCTAGATTAGTAGTTTATGGCGGAAGTAATTACGAAAGCGAAAAACTAAAACTCGGATTCTCCGTTTATAGCGAGAATGATGCAAAAAACAATCCGTTGCAACAAAACCTTTCTAGTGAGCAAGTAGAAATTTTAGCAAATGCAGGAGACGACGAAACATTAATGACTGCTCCCTCGGCATCTCCAGAAGCATATAACGAAAATAGAATTTTATATAAAAAGGAAATCGTAAGTGGTGTGGAAACCTTTGTGTTTTCTAACAATGAAGCTGATGAATTATTTAGTGTTAACTTTTCTTTGGTTGGCGACAATCAAGGAGATTATATAATAAGTAGCATTAATGCCATCAGTACTATTTATGAATATATTGGAATAGGACAAGGAAATTACCAACCAATTACAAGACTCGTTGCACCAAACAAATTACAATTAGCCGTTTTAAACGGAAACTATGCACCAACCGAGAAAACAAATATTGGTTTTGAAGTTGCTGGAAGTAAAAATGATTTAAACTTATTTTCTAATATAGACGACGGCAATAACGACGGATTTGCAGCAAAAATAAAGGTCGAACAAGCAATTATTAAAAAAGATAGTCTTTGGAATGTAAATGCATTTGCGGATGCGAATTATATTCAAGAAGATTTTAGAACCATTGAGCGATTGTACAACGCAGAGTTTATTAGGGATTGGAATATTGAACAATCCACAAGCAATCAAAACGTTATTAACAATGGCAACCAAACCCTTTTCGCTTCTGGTGTACAAGCACTTCATCAAGAAAAAGGACTAGCAAAATACCAGTTTGAGTATTTAAATTATTCGGAAAACTTTAACGGAAGCAGACACATTCTTTTTGGGGATTTAAAACTCAATAAATGGCAAATCCTTTCCAACTCTAGTATATTAAATGCAGAATCTAATATAAATAATTCTACTTTTTTACGAAGCTATAACCGCATCACCTATAAT
>Ga0209344_10001024_pt1 | contig 40432 bp, 21 predicted proteins | sample Cruoilmetagenom6_FD_187293 | JGI IMG/M metagenome (GOLD analysis project Ga0209344, IMG submission 187293) | Oil polluted marine microbial communities from Coal Oil Point, Santa Barbara, California, USA - Santa Barbara Oil Seep Sample 6 (SPAdes)... | ecosystem: Environmental > Aquatic > Marine... | reverse complement strand
GCTCTTAACGACTGCAGCTCCGGGTGGTTTGGTATCACCGCCTGATCGGCGAAACCGAGGGGCCTGCCCTCATCACGGATACAGCATGTACAGCGACGTACGACTGTCGCTTTCCTTCTTGGCACACCGACAACTAGCTTGACAATCACCGTTAAGGTGTAGGGGTGGCAGGTCACGGTTGCGTTGAAGAGGGCTGCGGGCGGATTTGTGAGTCAATCTCACCTAGTATGCTCGTAGCCTTGTCAACGATGCTCCTTACGTTGCGATCCGTTCTGTTAGCCCGTACATCCAAGTTCTGGAAACCTTCCATGATATAGGTGAGCGCTAGTCCCCGATTGGTAAACTGACTTTTAAAATGCTGCTTCTCCTGATCGAAAACGTATTTTTCTTCGATAAGATGGTCCATGATTTCCTGGGCGCCTTTACGAGACTGGCCAGATGGCGGATTTAGTCCCTGTATCTGCCAATCAAGTTCAATAAAAACCTCCAGCTCAGCCAACAAAAGTGAGTGCTCCTTGTGTTGACGAGCAATACGCCTGTAGTTTACTAGGGCTGCTAGATGGGGTGACGGAGGGCTGCTAGAGATCAACTGCTCCATAAACAGTACCATGTGAACTCCCTCGTGAAACAGGCTTTTGGCCAGCGAAGTTAAAGCGTTTGCACCCGATACAGGGGCGATTTCAATAACCATGTTAGCGGTTAGCACTCTGGGGTTACCACTAGTCGTCAACGTTGGGTCTCCACCTGTGAACTTGGCCAACTGATTGCCAGAAAGAGTGGCAAATCTGGTCTCTAGGTTGAAGGTGAACTGAAGGGATATTGAGGGAGTATCAGTGGGTGCCTGGCCACTCTTGATGGTCGTAGGACCTCCCCCTGGACTCACGGCCGAGAGATAGTTGTGAATGGTCGGGTCAATACTCTGAAGCTGCGATACTGCCTGGTTATAGGTGAGTGTCTGCGCAATTTGACTAGCAGACTGAAAGACTACCTTTGGGTCCCAAATAACGCCGGGAAGGATGACGCGTTGAACGATTGGCGAACCAAGCCTGTGTTTCGGTTTCAGGTCGGTAGGCGGAGAAATCAAAGGTGTATTACTATGCCTTGTATCGGAGTCATTTATTGCCGCTACTATACCTGCGGTTTGCTCAGCCTCGCGCTCATAAATGTCGGATGTTGGGCCAAGAGTTGGCTTTTGCTGTGTGACATCACAAATAGTGCTTTGTTGAACCACGTGGGACAATTCGTGAGTGAGCAAATGGCGACCTTGACGCGAATTCGGATTGTATTGATCGGCGCCAAAAACGATGTGCCGACCCACCGTGTAAGCCAGGGCGTTCATTCCGCGAGTTGACTCTGCAGCCTGTGTGTCGGTGTGTACCCGTACCCTGCTGAAGTCGTGGCCGAGGCACGGTTCCATGAAGGCTCGTGTGGCAGCGTCCAGTGGCTGGCCAGGTGAGTGCAAAACCTCCTGGGTACTCAGTGGTACTGTGGTGGGCTGCGAGAAATTGGGTGTCTTAGCTACGTTTTCTGATTCGGGCTGTTGAGACTGTGAGAGTAGCGCCTGATTACCTATGGTCCGTTGCAGGCGTAAGATAGGGTGTGTCTCATGCATTGGCTTAATGGTTGCCTTACTTAGCCCTTGAAGGCTGGCAGAATCGTTCCACTGGCCTTGATTCTGATTCTTTGCATATGTACGCATCCTTAAACTCCGATAAGACGCCGAAACGAATAGCGATTATCCCTCGGGTATAGGAAAAATAAGGCTATGTCGCAGTTAGCTGTTGAATTTGATTTTCAAATTCACTAAACACCAATCAATCATAGAGTTAGACGTTCTTGTGATTAACGAAAAATTCTTCATGTTTAAATGGTTACCCAGAATAAACAGATAACTACTACATAGCCAAAAATAAAGCGCCTTTTCCATGAGTTTTGAATGTACTGAAAGCTGGCTTGGAAGTCAAACACGGTGACAATCGATCGAAAAATGACTGTTTTCCGGTTCATTTAGCACGAAAATCAAATATTCTTCCGCGTTTTGGCGATACAGGCGAAAGACGCCCAATGGCAAAGGGCAGCCCAGTGATGAAGAGAGTTGAATGGCGTGACATTTCACTCACTAATTTTCATCTTTTCCCTTTGCTACCTCCCTGTGTCAGGCTAAAGCCTTGCACTAAAGCGTATAGTTTTAACTAGCGGTCAGAGACAAGCAAAGTGTCATGTGGAGATTTGTCCCGAATGGCGCCAAGTTTAATAGTATCTAAAAATCAACATTTTAACCGAATGGCAGTAAACGTTCCTCGCTAAGCATGCCGAATGCTAAATTTGCTTAACTTAATGCTATTCGGCTTTGATCCCATTAGTTCTTGAAATTGTCAAAGTCAGGTCTAATCTCGAAAAAATATTAACAATCTCTATTCCTCCCATATTTCTCCAGTCCGGGTCAAATATAACCCAATAGTGGGTCAATTTGATGCATCTCGTTTATTTTCAAGAGTTTATAACACATTAATGTTCTTCATTACCCAGTTTAATGGGTGCAATATGACCCACCCCCCTATTCCATATAAATATATTTAGCAATGTAATCATTATGTTAAATAAGTATTTGTTTCTGGCACAACTTTCGCTTAAGTATATAACAGCAGGATGTCATAGTTGTCCTGGAGCAAGTTTCGCTAACGAGAGGAATAGGACAATATGGGCGATGATGAAGAGTGGTTAACATGTTGCCATTCATAAAAACAAGGAGATCAAGAAATGGAAGCTGAAAAATTCGATATCGAGTTGGCTATAGCGCAAGAAGCAAAAGAAATTAATGAAATTGACCTGCTTTCGCGTGCCAACGTCCAAGGTGTAGGTATTGGCTATAAACAAGTCAATAATAAAGACACAGATAATCTGTCGGTTGTAATTTATGTTGAGAAAAAAATTAAGGAGGATAAGCTTGACAAGAAGGATATTGCACCTAAAAAGATAGAGATCGTAATGCCGAGTGGAGGTAAATCTCTTCAAGTAGTGACAGATGTGCAAGTTGTAGGGAAGATTGAAGCACAAACTTTTATTGCACGTATTCGGCCGGTTAAGCCAGGATACAGTATCGGACATTACAAGATAACTGCAGGAACCTTCGGTTGTCTTGTTAGGGATATATGCCCGCCTTGCCGTATACATATCTTAAGTAACAATCACGTACTTGCCAATTCTAATGTAGCTAATATTGGTGATCCAATTTTGCAACCTGGTCGTTTTGATGGCGGCAAAGTTCCATCAGATGTGATTGCGCGCCTATCTCGTTTTGTTCCGATCCGTTTTGGTAGCATGGATCGATTCAATCTTGTCGATGCCGCATTGGCACTGCCCACTGATCAACGAAATGTAATTGCCTCGGTAGTGGGACTGGGCATACCCAAAGGTACAGTTGAAGCGACGCTTGGAATGGCCGTTGTCAAGAGTGGAAGGACTACTCAAACCACCGCTGGCAAGGTAACTGGAATTGATGCGACTGTGGCCGTTGGCTATGGCGCATCAGGTGTTGCTTATTTCCGCAACCAGATAATTACTACAAATATGTCCCAAGGAGGGGATTCAGGTTCATTGCTGATGAGTCGAGCTGACAAAAAGGCAACCGGCTTGCTGTTTGCAGGTTCAAGCCAAATAACTATACACAACAACATTGCCAATGTGTTGATGGCACTTGGCGTTGAAATTGTGGCGGCCTAGTAACTTTTTAAATTAAATAAATTTAACTAAAAAATGGAGAGTTTATTATGAAACTAACAAACGAATTGAGCAGACTTCAAGAAGAAATGATTCAGTACATTACTGAAGAAAATAACCGAGAAATGGCAGAGTCGATCACTGAGAAGCGAGTTGAAGCATTAGCGGCTGAGGAACTTCAAGCAGCAGAAATACAAGAACTTGAAGCTTTCGGTGTTAATGCTACTAAATTACAGGCTCTTGACCTCGAGCAGAGTAAGGCAAGTAAGGGCGAGATTGAAATGCTTGAGGCTCAAATGAATGAGTTATCACAGCAAAGTTTTATTCCTGGTAACGGCCCAGTTGTTGATGGTGCATTGCTTCCAGCAGATGCATTTAGATTAGAGCCAAGCTGGTCCGGAACCTTCTCTGATAATGATCCACAAGATGAGCTTATTGATGCTTCAGCTGTTGAGGCGCAGGCTACAAGAAATTATCTTGGATGTAGCAATTTGTGGAATTGGGCTAAGGGTAGTGGTTGGGGTTGTACCGGATCTCCAGGTAGTGTCAATCATTATGCTGAATTCGGCTTTTGGTTCAAACCACCCACTAGCAAGTTCTATAGCGTGCGCCCACATTTTCAATTTCGCGGCTATTATATTGTGAAAGCAAATGACAAATGGTACAACTGTAAACACGCGAAGGTATTGGTGGCAGCACAAACAGATTGTTACCAGTACAACTGGAAAGGAATGAATAGTGTTGATGTCCTCAATGTCGGCGGACAAAATATAAATGTAAATAAAAGATTTGATGCCGACCGACATACATACAATTCTTACCTTCTTGCGGGTGGGGATTGGGCATTCATAAGGGCGCGAATCAAAATCCATGCTTACGCTAAAGGCAGCGGTTCCTATGCGAAGAATGATTACTCCACTGGGGTTGCAAATAAGCTTTGTGTTCCACATATTCATGTATATTAAATAATCATTAATAATCAGGCTGCCCAATAGCAGGGCCGCCTGAATTGTATTCATGCGGTTATAGTTTGGAAGATGTTTATTATCTTCTGGTTGGGCGTGGTTAATATTTTTCTCTTTCATGACCTTGGGTAAATTTTTATGATATTTAGCATTAGGTCAAGAAAATGTTGTTTTAATGATGGCACCCAAAAAAATTGCGAATTTACATTTGCTTACTTTAATTGCAACATTATTTCTTTTGGGCCTAGTTAATGTTTCATATAGCGTAGGGAAAGGTGAGGATATGGAATTTAAGCAAGATTCAATAGAAAATATTAGGGTTAAGTATGAACGAGCGTTGATAGGTATTAACGGTGTGGTATCGGTAAGCACCGGCCTTAACAAGAAAGGGAAGATATGCCTTAAGATTGGAACATCTATTCCAATTGAACAGGTTTATTCTAAGTTGCCGGAAGAATTAAATAAGAGTGCAATTGAATTGGAATATGTTGGTGACGTACAAGCGCAGTAGTCGGCCACAAACATGGGAAGAGTAGAGAAGCGTGCCATCGTCTACGAGGCGGCAAAGAACAGACGCCCTGAACGTTGGAGCAGGACCACACGAAATTGGCAGCCGGTTCTCGTTGTGCACTTGAATCCGGATCAACACATTAAAGGCAAACATAAGGAAGGAGATTTAGCGCACAAAATAGCAGCATGAGCAAAACTATTCTGGTGACAACTAGCTTGACAATTACCGAAGTAGTCATCGATAACTAGCTTGACACAGGGAGTCTTGAAATAATCAGCAAATTCCAATGCAGCCTTTTCGGGACTTCAACTTTCACAGTCGGCTTTACCCGTTACCATTGCGCTTCGCCTGCTTTCTTGCCTACGCATCAAGCAGCCCATTGCTGGTTTGTCTGCAAGGCTAGATACTTGGCCTGTGGCTAGCAATTACCAAGGCGGGAGTCACCCGCTCGATTGTGCGACATTGCCAAGCCGCAACAAGACTTTACCCCTGTGGGGTGCACACTTTACAATAAAGAAAAGCTATCCAATAACTTTCCCCCAAGCAGTTGCTGCAAATGATGCTAGCTGTTCAGCCACACGTTCTCTAACCTCTTTATCTTTTCCTAGAGAAACACCGCCAAGACAACCCAACACTGCGGCTAATCCACCTTTAAAAGCTTCAGCCGGAAAAGATGGCGACTTCGTTCCTCTTACTAGGCTAACTAGCGCATTACAAAGTGAACCCGCAAGAGTACCAGCGGCACCGGCAAGGCAACCAGAACCCACTCCGGGGAATTGACATGATAAGAACGTTGTTAACGCTCCTTGTAAACCAGAACAAAAACAGTCTTGCGCCACATCGCCCCATGAATCGCCTCGGAACCACCCGATAAAACATGAATATCCACAACCGATTCCAAAACCAATAAGCGCCGCTCCAACACATGGGCTTTTTCCAGTAGGATCGGTTTTCATCCACATCACAAAATATCCGGCATATAGGTTTTTGCCATTGATATACCCTGATGGATCTCTTGAAATAAATCGCCCCTGTTTTTTATCGTAATACCTGGCACGGAAATAATACAAGCCTGTTTTCATATCAAACCGTCGTGCCGTAAATTGATAGACGTTACCGAACTCCACTGATGCAAGTTGTGAACCCACAGAAAAATTGTTGAACAAATCCAGCGGTGTATCCTCCAGTCCATCACCATTTTTATCAACTACAGACAACACAGACAGCTCACCATTTATGCTATAACGATAATACTCAAGCACCCGGTCAGCATTGTCAGCATCCAGCAATGCCATGACACTCCCCAAGCGGTTATTCAGGAAGTAATACTCTTGATCCGCACTGACATCGCGCACATTTTTGTTATTACTGCCACCCAATTCCCTATCCTGATTACGATCAATCGCAGTCAACAATGGCTCATCAATTTGCGCGCCATTAACATAAATACGTTCCAGGGTAGAAGATGCCGCATCTAACGTTACGCCCGGATCAAACAAACGCTCTTCAACCACACTCCAGCCATCATAAATATAACGTTTTGAGCCTTCAGTAATTTCCGCATCATCTAATTCCATGGCCGCTAACCTGCGGCGCAGCGGGTCGTAGCGGTAGTGCTGCTGTGGATTCACGTCACCAGGATTAATGTCGAACAACAGGTTGTATGCATCCCAGCGTGCGTTGGCCATCACGTCTTGTTGGTTTGGAACGCCGGTCACGGGCCGTACCGAAAAACGGGTTGAATTGCCCGCGCGGTCGTGAAGCGGTGTGATTGCGGTGCCGTTACGCGTCAATTGCGTATATTCATTTGCTTTATTGATAACGTAACTATCGTTGGTAAAGGCCGTTCTATCGAACGGACCACCGAAGCTGGCCTTACGGCGGTTAAAGACGTCATCAAAATCGAACAGGTTGACTGGTGCTGCGGGCGGAACCGGCCCAGGCACGCGGTAGCTGACGCCAGTGACTTCGTAGCGATTGTTGTATTGAAAGTGATCGCACAAACCCATATCATGGATAAAGCGTTCAAAGCGCGCATTATCCATGCGATCATAATCATATTCAAATCCTACCAGCATGCGGCTCGGACCATTCCACTGGTGAGTTTGAAGGCGGCGTTTGGGGTCATAAGTACAGGTCAGCGCAGCGCCGTTTCCAAGCGTCTTTCGTTGCACGCGGCCGGGACCAATATAAGCGTAATTAGTTATCGGGTGAATTGACGTATTGAAATAGCCCGCCGAGATATTGTCTGTGCGGTTGAGCGCATCGAAGCTCGTGCTGATATCCAGGTCTGTATTACTACCCTCTAACACTTGGCAGGCGATGCGGTTGGACTGTTTGTCATAGCGGTGAGTAACCTGAACAGGCAGATTCCAATCCTGGTCAAAACCGGAGCCATCGAGCCGAATTTTTTGCGTTTCCGAGGTCAAGCGCGAGAAGGGATCGAATAGCTGATCAATATTGGCATAATTGTTACTGGCTGTCGTGGTGCGATTCAACGCATCATAAGAGAAAACCTGCCGGGTGGTGCCGGGAACATCATCCGGTAATGTGATGTTTTGTTCAGTCTGGCGGTTACCGGGGTCGAAGCTTGTTTTAAAATCCACCCCTCGTTGATCAGTCATTTGGATAAGGTTTGAGTTTTCGTCATAGCGGATTTCGATGCGATCAAAGATTCCGTCAGGACCGTCATTATCCCCGTCGACAGGATCATCCGAATCTGGGTAAACGGTGCGTATCGGACGATCCAGATTATCAAAGGCGTGACGGGTAACTTGAAGACTGTTAGGGTCTTTGACATCCGATAGCGCCCGTTCTTCCGTAGTATTGCTGTTCTTGTCATAAGCCCATTCATAATGCAGCAGTTCGGTTGGTGTTCCGGTTAACGGCTCGCCATCAAAGCGCTGCATGACGATTTGACGATCTTTATCATCAAAGCTCGTCAGCAAAAAGTTATTCTCGGCGTCTTGCACCAAACGTTTGTTATTTCGCGAGTCGTAGGAAAATAACCAAGCATGGTCGATACTGTTGCCGTTTAATCCTCGAATATGCTGCTCTGTGCGGCGATTGAGTTCATCATAGATAAAGGTGGTGACATAGGTCTCCGATACGCCTGCGGTGCCCGGCCCCGGTATTTCGATCTCGGTCATACTCACTACATTGGAATTGGCATCGTAGTTACTACTTTGTTGATTGCCAAGTGCATCGGTCATGGTGAGTGTCCGATCAGCGGCATCGTATTTCATTGAAGTCGGGTTGCCGTTAGCATCGAAACTCAAGGTTACTCGCGACCCTGGATCAAAAGCAGTCAGGTAGCTTGAGTTGTTGCCATCGTCAGGATCCAGCAGCATGCTTTCATCAGTACTCAGATCAATATCTCGCACCTGCTGGTATTGTCGTCCGATTTCGTCAAAGCGACTGTAGCTGCGCTCAAGTAGTTCGGTAATCTGTCCGGTTGTTTTGGACACTGCTCCACGTGATTCGGTGAGTACGTTCGAAGCATCATCGAACTCACGCAGCCAACCATTGCCGTTAGCATCAGAATGAGCAACTTCGCGGTTGTAGAAATCATAAAAGTGATCGTCAAAATTACCACGACCATCGCGCATACGTACCAGGTTAAAGCGTGCGTCATAGTTATTGATGCTATGCCCGACGAATGTCGTCCGGACGAGGGTCTCGGCACGCTTGTCGGTTGGATAGCCAAAGGCAATAAACGGACTAAGAGGTCTTTTCAAAAAAACATCACGAATAAAGCGGCGCTTGTCCAAGACCAAAGTGGTGTCAATGACTGTGAGTTGCAGGCTAGGCGCAACACCGTAGAAAGTTTTAAACAGCAAACGCCGTTCATCATAGACCCTGAACTCTCGGTTTCCTTCCGGCTTTTGCGTAATGCTACGGTCATCGTTATTATCGTAAGCGTAGCGAGTGATCAGATCATTCGCTTCATTTTCGTCGACTTCAACGCGTTCGGAGAGCAGGTTGTTAACCGCATCAAAACTCATCGAGCTGTCTATAAAATCGTTAGCAGGTATGCTACCGTCCAAATCAATATTACTGCGTCGCATTATTACTTGATTACCCGCACCATCATAAATCATCCCCGTTTGATAGCGGACTTGCTGGCCATTGCGCAAGGTGACCAGTGGCTCGAGCCCAGCTACCATTTCTTGCAGGTCATTATATTGGGTGTCGTAGACAAACCCTTTAGGGTCGATTTCCTGCGTGGTCATCCCTAATGGATTGACTTTATAGGTGGTCGTCAGGTTGGTCGCCAGGTCGGTGGAGCCGTTCACGCCGCGGGTCATAGATTTCAAATAGCCGCCAAATTCACCTTTACTGTTAATGTCCCCGCCAATGCTTGAACCAACATAATAGATATTGGTCGTTATGTTGCCATTCGGGTCGGTATGACCTAGCATCTGACCGGCACTGTTATATGTCCAGAATTCGTTGATGGTTTGGGGGCCGACAATCCCACGTGTGACGGTCGGGGCATCATGTCGAGTCCGGTTGCCTCGATTATCATACTGCCAGGTGCTTTCAAAGCTCAGCCCTGAATAGATCGCGTTGTCGTCAAACGCACGCGGATCAGTTTGGCTGAGTAGGCGCGAGAACTGGTTGTTTTGACCAAAACTGAAGGATTGATAAGTCGATTGAGTGGTAATCGATTCAATGCCATCGGTATAGGTGTGTGAAGTAACCTGACGATTGCGGTTAAAGGTGAAGACATCCTTGGGCCAGTTTACAGGGATGCCATTATTGTCAAAAGTCAGTTCTATACCATCTTCGCTACTGAAAGGCTGCACTACCACTAAGGGCTTTAGGCAGTCGCAATCATGCAGCCAGCGCTGCTCCCAATAGCTGGGTTCACCGACGCGCAGAGGCGCACTGCCTTTACCGGTTTCAGTAAAGGTGACGGTGCGACGCAGACCAAAAGCACCTCGGTCAATTATCGGGCCTCCTGCAGGGCCGTGAATTTCATAATCGGTGATATTACCTTCGCGGTCGGTTATGCGGGTGATGACGTTATTGACCTCGAGTTTTTCTAAAGGCAGAGGATTGTCTACCGGTTGATAACTATAGCTTACGTCTTTACCGTTAATTTTCGCAGAGATAACCCGACCCATTTCGTCATAGCTAAACGCTTCTGGAGTTGCACCCCGTGGATCCATGATTGAGGTAATATGGTTGGGAAAGTCCTGATCCGCATAGCCATAGGTCCAGACTCTGGACTGCGTCACCAAGACGTTTGCCAAATCCTTATCGGTAATTTCTTGCCCGGTTTTGATATCGGCATATTGAGTGGGTGGTTGCTTAATCTGGGTCAGGCGATTTTGGGCATCATATTCAAACGTCCATTGCCGTCCCATGTGATCGGTAAAGCTATCCAGTCGTCCATCTGAGCCATAAGCAAAATTCTGCATCTGATCCAGGTCGGTATTAATCCATTGCAGTAAACCCGAAGCATCGTAGCCAAAATTCATGGTATTGCCATTCGGATCACATATGTTGAGTGGATAGCCCGGGTAATTTAATGATGCTTGATAGAATTCAATTTGCGTGCCTGAATAATGGGTCAATGCCCAGCGATCACATGCCGAGTCCAGGGTAAGTATTGAGAAGAACTCTTCGGGCAGGCTCCATTCGCAACCGTCTTCACTAAAGATATCGTAACAGCGTAAATCCGATGTAATAATCTGACCGACCCGCTCACCTGTTTGCACGATCATCATGCCGAAGCTGTGCGAAACACCTTGTCCCCATGAGCCGTCATAGATCGTTTGAGAAGTATGGTGAAGTTGGAAATCAAAACCGAGCTGTCGAGTACCAAATGAGGCTATAGGCATAGCTTGGCGACGCTTGCCGGTTGCAAGTTCGATACCGTGTTCACTGGGTGTAAAGCTGTTGCTGTATGCGTCAGTTGAGCTTCCGTCCTGATTTTCATTTGCTGAGCAAGAGGTGCAGCCACATATTCCTGGTTTTAAATTTGTAGGGATAGGAAAGCCATCGGTGACAGGAAACCATTCCGCTGTCACCAAATCCACGGGAACAGCATTGGCTGGATTTTCAGGCGATACCTGCAAGGTATAGAAAGTCATGGAATCGTTAGTTTGGTTGCCGTCTGCTGATTGAATGAACATATCAAAAGAGCCAGTCAGTTCACCTCTTTTTCCTTCGGTAACGGGTGGCGCATCAAACTGGATAGTGTAGAAGCCTTGGGCATCGGCTTTAACCTGATATTCGAATTTACCGTCAGCATCGGCATCAATGTTGATTAATGCGCCTGCGCCGAATTCCTTAAGAACGTTATCTGCCAATAATATTTTGGCTCCGCGGTATCGAATGAACTCCTTGACTTTTCCTTTACCGAAATCGCTTGAATTTTTAAGTGTAATTTCCATCGTTTTAGCCTCATAGTCTTTCACGTTAAATAACGTCGATCACGACCATACGGACTTCTGATTTCTGTACTGTCGTATAAATAAAGCAACTGCGACGCGCCTGTTTAAGTTACCGCTTAAAAGTTATTACGGTTTAGAAAAGAAATAGATTCATGACGACGGATAAAAGTTGATAACTACATGAGTTACCACCACCAGCGTCGGTAGGCAACACGCTCCCTGTACCTTGACTTGCAGCAAGGGGTCAAAACAGAATGCCACTAAGTTCAGCCTTTTCAGCAAGGTTGGACTATTGTGAAACCCACGCCAAGACCGGCTTAAGCTATTGTTTTAGCGATAGTGAAGCCCCTTAACTTAGTGACATTCGGATCTGAATCATTCAAAACGAAAATTTAGTCATATCACGGGTTCTTTCCTAACAACGCATTACATCGAACTATCATTTTTGTGCTGTGTACATTAGCTATAAGCAGATAACATGCCAAGACCGATAATTTATCAATACATTGATTATGTATGGTTTTATTTTTTTCTATGTGACAAATTGTGGGTTATATTTAACCCACTAAAACGCGTATTTGAGGGAAATTTTTGCGTTGAAAATACCAGTAGCAAACGAAATGCACAGGATTGACCCACAACTGGGTTATATTTAACCCTGCTTGATCTGTCCCCCGGCATCAACGAACCGGGCATGTGTTTCAAGACCGATTTAAGGCGATCTTGATTGAAAGCGATTCCTATCTCGTTGAGCTGGCGAGATATATCGTTTTGAATCCGGTGCGGACACGGATGGTACGTTCAGCGAAAGATTGGCGTTGGAGTAGTTATCGCGGTACGGCAGGGATGGTAGAGCCAAATCCGTGTTTGACCACCGATTGGGTACTGTTGAATTTCGGCCAGAACAAGCGGATTGCCTGTGAAAAGTACCGGGAATTCGTACGACTGGGGAAAAATCAGCCGTCTCCTTGGGAGTCACTAAAAAATCAGATCTATCTGGGCTCAGACCATTTTATTGAAAGAGTGCTGTGCCAGATGGATCCAGAGCAATCACTGACAGATAATCCTAAATCCCAGAAACAATAACCACACAAACCCTTGGAGTATTATCAGCAAAAATATGTCGACCGCCACGAGGCTATGGCAACAGCCTGCCGCAGCGGCCATTATTCATTAGCCGAGGTTGGCCAGCAGTTTGGGGTCAGTTATTCAACGGTGAGTTGGGCAGTGAAAAAACATGAGGAGAGTGTCAAATGTAAGGCCTGACCCCGGTGCCCCGGTGCCCCGTCAACTACATTCAAGACTGGGTAGAAAAGAAAGTTAGACGATATTTGATGCGATCCCGGAAACGACAAGGCTTCGGCTGGCGGCGGTGGAGTAGGCGATGGTTATATGACGAACTGAGGCTGTTTAATAGCTACCGGGTGTCGAGATCAGCGCTGAAAGCAACGCCAGCAAGATAGGTCTCATAAGCCTTGATGCGAAACATACGGGGGAGCGTAGTGCGGGAAATCCGCATGCTGCGTTCGACGTGGAGGGTGCTGGAAACGTGATAGAGCGGCGCGATTGTATATGTCTGCCTGAATTAACGCGCCAGTGCTCGACCCTACTGATGAGGGAGGGCAGGCGAGAACCTGTTCTCTACTCTACCCAAGCCCTTCCACTTTTCCCGGTTTGACTCCATAGATCTTTGGTTAGAACTCTGTAGATCCGGGAGGGCATGACGGCGCCAAGTAAGTTCCACATCGGATCTTATTTTTACGTCCATAAGCTATATATATTCCCCATTTCGTTGTCATTACAGGGGTTACCATTATCCGGCATCTTTTTCTACAAGCCAAATAACAGGAGGGGTACAAACCAATAGTCCAGCCAGTCGCGGCTGCACCAGTAGCCACCGCTACTACAGGTGCGGTGCCTGTAGCTCCAGCTGAAGCAAGTGCGTATGTAGAAGTTCCGGTGGCTGCAGCGGTTCGAGTTCCACCAACCAGATTAGATCCAGAACCCCACGCAAAGCATGCCTCATAACATTTAGATAAGGTATTGTAGAGTCGATTTGTCCAACGGAATGCATAAGCCCATTTTGAGCAACATCGAATTTTCCCAAAAGGATCATGATATTTGAAAGGTGAGCTAGCTACATATTCATATAAATTAATCCCTGACTCATACCCAATTGGATCCCTACTTACAAACCGCCCCAATTCCACGCTGTAGTACCGATTTTTGTAATACATCAACGAAGCCTCAGGATCAACCCGCTGGCCCGTATAAAACCAGGGATTCTCAATTGCGGACACATTTGGATTCGCGGCTAACACATCATCCGCCGTGAACCAGACCGTATCTGTGCCAGGGTCGGTGATCAACGCCGACACCTTCCCATAGGCGTCATAATTCTTGACCGCCTCAGCGATGGCACCTGTTTCATCAGTCAGGGAATATACATGGTAAAGGGTATTCTGGTGATAGAAATGCCTGTCTGAGCCAGCTCTATCGTTAAGATCGGCAACAGTTAATCCCCTAGATTGCTTATCGAGGGTCAGAACTTCATCAAGGTAGTTGCCAAACACATACTGCTGCGTAACCCCATCCGCTCCATCGCGCTCCTCAAGTACCCGCCAGCCGTCATAGTAGAAATCGCTAATCTCGGCACTGCCCGCCACATCCTTACGGATCCGCCGATTCGCCGCATCATAGGCATAGGTCGCTACCAGCGGATTACCGGTACTGGCTGACCGAACCCGCTTTAGCCGATTGCGATAATCCCACTCGAACAGCAAGGTGCCGTCGTTAATCAAATTACCGTTGTCGTCGTAAACCAACGCAACTGGCGCACCATTCCGGGTACTGATCAGCTCATTGAACGACGAGTGCTCGCGGTCCTCGGCCGTCAGCACACCGCCTTCGGTAATATCGTTGTCCCGCCAGTTGCCCAGGCCGTCCAGGTTCCACCGCTGGCGCTGCAGAGCGTTAGGTGAGGGTGTGACGACGCTATCCCCCTGCGCATTGAGTTGACCGCGTTCGAAGTCGACAACACGGTAAACGGAGTCGTAGTTATAGATCTCGCTGTTACTGTTATCGTGGCCTTTGGGCTCGTTGCGCTTGTTGTTCATGCGATCGTAGGTGTGAGTAAAGCCGACAATCTGCGAATTATTGGCGCGCAAATGACGTAGTTGAACGGGCCGACGCAACCCGTCATAGCCGATATCCGTATTGCCGGCATCGTTCAGATAGGTCATGCGTGTGCCGTTGAGAGGATAGGCACGCTCGGCCACTCGATTGACGCCGAGGTAGTCGTAATCCGCGATTGGCAAGGTGGCTCCTGTGTCGGCGACGGTGTTCAGACGGTCCAGCCGGTCGTAGGTGTATTCGAGCTGTCGATCGTTGGGATATATAAGGCCAGTTCTCAGATTCTCGGCCAGCCAGTCCGAGGAGATAACCTTGGCATCAAGTCCACCGATCTTCTGGGTCTCCTCGACCACCCGGCTCAGACTATCGTAGGCGTAGCTGATCACCGAATCATCGCTGCTGGCCGCAGGCTCGTTGTTGTCAGTGGCCAGGGCCAGACGGGAGAGGCCGTCGTATTCATAAGTCTCGGCTGTGGTGCCGATCACGTTGAATGCACGGGTAATGTCGCAGCCGATACGGCGGTTGATGGCGTCATAAAGGCACGCCCACACCGAGCCGTTCTCATCGGTCAGCGTCTCCACATTATCATCCGGGTCGTATTTCCAGGCGATGGTGGTGTCCGGGTCATCACGATTGGCCAGAGCCGGGGCCACGACGATGCCCTTGGTCTCAGTCAGTCTTCGATTGAGGTTATCGTAGCTGTACCGTGTCTGATTGCCGTTGTCGTCGGTCAGGCTTGTCAGTAAGCTATTTTTATCCCAATCATAACGCACGGTGATCAGGCCATCGGTGCTTTGGGAGGGATCGGGTATCGGCGTTGTCGTTTTGACACCAAAGAGATCCACCCCAATATTGGCACCGTCGCCTTGGGTGTTCGCGGTGAGCACACGATCCTCGCGGGTCTTGCGGTTGATGCCGTCATATTCGTAGAGGGTGACATTGCCAAAGTCATTGATGTCATTAACGGTCAACAGCCCGCCGGAAAAGGCACGCCGAGTGATAGTAGCACCCGTCATCGGCCCTTCGGCATCGGCCATGGCGACCTGATTGTCGCGGGAGTCGTAGCGATAGAAGTGGGTCTGGCCGATATTATCCACCTGTTGCTGCACTCGATTGAGGCTATCGTAAAAGTAGGTGGTGAGGAAGATCTCGTTGGCCAACCCTGCCACTTGGGAGATATCCGTCTCCCGGCTCTCGATCACATTGTTGTTATCGTCGTAGGCGTATTCCTGAATATTGCCTTCGGAGTCGAATTCCTTAATCTTGCGGTCGGTGCCGTCGTAGTCGGTTTGGTAGGTATCCAAATCATCTTGAATATAAAAAGTCTGGCGCGACTTGCGGTCATATTCATAGCGCATGGTAATCTTGTTATCGTTGGGGGTAAGGTCACTGTCGCTTACATCAGGCGGCCGCTGGGTCGAGACCCCGGTGGAAACAAACAACACCCTATCTTGTTGAAACTTTCGGTTCAACTCGTCGTAGACTTGCTCCGTCTGGCTAAGCAAAACATTATCCGTCCCGGACATGTTCTGGGGACTTGCACCGCCCACCGGTCCAAAACGGCTCTCCCGAACGGCATTACTCACCGGGTCGTAGTTGACCGTAGCCCTGTTACCCACTGCATCGACACTAGTGATCCGACGGTCGAAGCCGTCGTAGACGACCATGGTCGAATCGCCGATGCCGGCGATCAGGCTGTTATTGGCTGTTGACCCATCGGTGTTGGCGGCGTCCACCCCCTCGATCTGGTTCTCGTTCCAGTCGTAATTGTAGGTCAGGGTGGACGGTACGCCGCCACGCGGATTAAAGGGTCCAGCCGACACCCCCAAGGTTTCAGTGGTGGCATTTTGTGCGCTGCGGGTGGTCTGGAACAACAGGTCCCGCTCGTCATATAGCGAACGGGTGGCGTTACCTTCGGGCTGGATCACCAGGGCGCGGTTCTCATTGGCGTCATAACGGTAGCGGGTGACCAGAGTTTCAGCAACATCCACCTCATCGGTCTGCTCGATCACATTGTCGAGCAGGTCGTATTGGTAGGTATAATCGACAAAGCCGCCAGTATCGGAGGTGTTGCCCAGGTCTTGGACCTCCCGTTTGGTCTGGTTGTTGTTGAAGTCGTAGAAGACGTTCTCCATGTAGGCGAAGGCCAGCAGCGGCAAGGGCTCTTCGGGGACACCCTGCCCGCTCGAAGGCACCGCCGCTGCGCGTTTGGTTTGCACTACCTGATTCAGTTCATTAACAAAATAATCGGTGCGGATACCTCTACCGTCGGTCATGCTGGTGCGGTTGCCCACGTCGTCGTAGGCTAAGGCCATGCGGATGTTGACCGGAGGGGGGTTGGTCATGTTGTTGCGGATGGGATTAGTAGAGGTGTCCCTGACCGTTTTCTCCAGATACCCTCCCGTTGCGGTATCCAACATCCGGCAATCTAGAGACGCGCCTGGGAGGCTACAATCATCGGCTGGCGTGTCGGAAATGGTGCCGTCACCGTCGGGGTCGGTCTCTGGAAAGTAGGTATAAGTGTGGGTATTGGCTTCGGGATCGACCATAGAGATCGGCTGACCGAATGTGTTATAGCGATAGAGGGTAACGATGTCCTGACAGCTGTCGCCTGCGATCCACGCTTGATTGGAGTCGTCGAGCAACACAACGCTGGGATCCGCTTTGCGCACCAAATTGCCGGCGATACGTACCGATGTATCGCCATCCCCATTAAGATCACCGAGTCCCAGTTGGATACCGGCCTTATTGAGCCGATCCTGCACTTCAAACTCACTGACACCGAGCTCCTCGGCCAGCAACGGCAGGATAATGGCGGCATTAGCCTCCTGGTAGTCGAAGAAATAACGGCTGGTGTAGCGCTCGCGCTGGGTCCTGCCACACACATCCGGAATGGGCGGCACGAAGGCCGGATCCAGGCCACGGGAGTCGGTGACGGCGGCCGGCTGGTTGTAAAGAGGCTCGTAAACGGACTCACTGAACAGCGCAGCCTGGTCGCCGCCGCGCCTGGCGTCCGGCGTGCGGACGCTGCGGGTCTGATTACCCTGCTGGAAGCGGTTCAGATTGTTCTGATCAAAGGTGGCATCAATGATATTGCCTTCCGGAAGGGTGATCTGTAGCAGCTCCTTGTCGATGTTGTAGCGGTAGCGGGTCACGAAGTCGTTGGGCTCGTTGTTGCGAAGACCGCGGGTGAACTCGCGTTTTTCCAGCAGGGTGTCGAAAGGGCTGGAGACGTATTCCGTCACATTACTGCGTCGATCCGTGACTCGGGTTTGCAGGAAGGGATCGTTGGTGGTGACGGCGTTTGGGGCGACGAACTGGTACTGGTAACTCATGGTTCCTCCGGCGGGTACGCCGTTGCCGTTGGTGCCACCCAGAGTATAGGTTTTGACGCGGTCAAAGGTCTCCGGGTCTACGGGATCGATTCCGTAAACAATCACCTGCCGTTTGGTGCCCGACGCAGTGGGCAGGGTCTGCGGGTTACCGATGTCCAGATCCACCGCAGTTTCGTTGGGGTGCTCGATGGAGAGCAGATTGTGTCTGAGCCGCTCCCGATCGATGCCTGTCACTGTCAGCGGGATATCGGCATCGAGTCGGTACTCATAACGATAGGTTTTACCAGCTGGGAAGTCATTGCCGTTGGGCGTGCCGGCGACAGTGGGCGAGGTGACGGCAGTCAAGTTGCCCTCCGCATCGTAATCGAAAGTTACCTTGCGGCCGCTGGGTGAATTATCGCGCCGGAAATCCTCAATCTCCTGCACTCTGCCCCGGCGCCCGGGATTGCTGTCAGTATTGGGGTAATAGCGGTAGTGAATGTTGCGCCCCATGGTGTCCACAACCGTGGTCAGGACCGGTTTGGACAACCCCGTCGGCACGCTATTGAGGAAGCGCATGACATTGCCGTTGCTGTCCTCCATACGAATCAGGCGGCCGGGAATTTCCGGATCGTCGAAGCCGGCGTAGGTTTTCAGCATGCCATTCTGATCGCGGATCTCGAAGTTGCCTTCGTCGTTGAGACGTAGTTCCTGGTAGAGCTCTTGCGGGGCGAGAAACTCGCCTTCCGTTCCGCTCGCTACAAAGACATCGGTGCGGACGCTGTGGTGGAATTTCACCACATTGTTGCCATCCTGGATCAGACGGTCATCGCTATAGCTGAAGCCCCAGTCGACACCGAAGTCATTGGTGGCCACCGATCGGAGCTGACTGACCTGGCTGTGATAGCAGCGAGAGAATTGATAATCGAAGCCCCGACCGGGGATTGACAGGTCGGTGGTGCAGAGCTTATCCGCACCCGAGAAAAGTGAAATGTAGTTGCCGTCCGCGCAAGTGGAACTGCAGCCATCCGTGCTCTCGCAGCCCGTTTCTTGGCAACACTTCTCACAGATCCTCTGGATGCCCAGATCATACTCGCACTTTGTTTCCGCTCCGATCTCGTCGATTCTGCATGAACCGAACACCCAGCCTTGTCCGACGTAACCGGACTGCACCAGGTAGCTGATGAGACCGTTCTCACCCGTGGTAAAGTTGGAGCCCTCTACAGGCGTAAAGGTAACACTGCCCAAGGACTCGGCTTCGGGGATGCCGACGCCAATGTTCTCTTCCATCCTGCCCCGGAAAGTCTGAAAGCTGACGTCCAGCCCCGACGTGAAAGGCGTCGTGGTGATGGTACGAACTGCCGTCATGTCGTTGACGAGGGTTGTGGCTGTCAAGTCGACCGCGATTCGCAACACGGTCACAGGCTCGGTGGCGACCTCGGTCCCACCCACGGATACGGTGAGATTAAGATCGCCGTGGAACGCGCTGGGGTGATCCGTTTCACCCCTGACCCGAATCTGGGCGCTGTTGTTGGCGCCACCGCTGGTGGTAACCGTAGCCGTGGTCGCCGGTTCCGGATCACCGAACAGCACCACACCCCGACTGCCGGCTGCGGCCGCTGCTTGCCCCAGATCCACTGTGACCGGATCAGTGCCCTCCGCGCGGATGGTCAGCATGACACCTTCGCCAATGCCGATCAGCTTGCGCCCCTGAGAATCGGCTGGAATTTCCAGACTGACGGATGGGGCAGCAGACGTTATGTTCTGTTGAAACACACTGGTCTGAAGGGTAAATCGCCGCAGTTGAGGGTTATTAAACTGCAAGGGCCGGGTACTGGTCGCCTCACTCGGATCCAGGGTATCCCCCGGCACCTGGCCGCTAAAATCGAAATAGGGTTTGCCGTCCGGAAGAGTGGTGCCATCGGCATTGGCCACCGTCACGGAGGGATCGCTGATAGACTCGATCACCAGGATCAGCGGCGTCGCGACGCTGATGGCGGACGTATTGTCGATACGCCCATTGGTGGTGGAGCGCCGCGCCCTGCGATTGTGGACAATGCCGGAGAAATTGACTGCGGTGTCGGCATTGACGTTGACCAGATCAGCGCGATCGATCGTGGTTTGCGCGTGGGTTTGTCCTGAAATGAGCCCACCAAGCAGCAACAGCACGACGAGCAACAGGAGTCCTCGCCAGCCGGTTAACCAAATGAAGCGCCGTGGAGTCGTTAGCGAAGTTGTTAGTCTGTTCATGGTGTAGCCTTTATCCGTTTCTTGATGGTGGTACTCAACAGACCCAGAAGGCCAAGACCCAGAAGCCAGAGACTTCCAGGTTCAGGAATCGGGCGCTGCAACGACGTGGCTACCGTAGCCAAGTTGCCCAGCTTTGGAGACGCAAACTGAAAGCCGTCGTCCTCGTTGATCACATCGATGAACAAGGTAACCGACTCACCGACCAGGGACGTTAAGTCGGCCGTGAAGTTGAAGTCGAACAGGGGATCTATCGGCACACCCAGGGTGACCACACCAGGTGCCGTGCCAAAGGGATCGGCCAAGACACCAAACTGATCCATCAACAGCAAGTCGAAAAAGTCGAATCCGCTACCCAGTGATACAAAGAGGCTATCTAAAAACGGGCTAGCCCCCGTCCCGGTAGGGTCCGCCACCGCGTTCGGCAGGGTGAAATCAAAACTCAGCCGAGGTTTGTTCGCGGTGACAGTGAAGGTTTGCTCCAACGTAGCGATAAAGAGGCCATCGGAGAATGCCCCGGTCTCGAACTGGGCGACGTTGTTGCTGCCAAGCGGCACGACACTGATAAAGGCGTTGGGATTCAGGGGATTGCCAAAGTCGCCGATGGCTGACGCCGTCCAGCCGGTCAGGCCAGCCACGAAGTCTCCATTGATGATCGCAGTGGCCCGTGCCTGTCCGAGCCCTAGGGCCCCCACAAGTGCAATCGCAAAAATCCATGCCTTGCTCTCCTTACCCATGACTCTCTCCTTAATTTCTGCGTGTAAACTGGAATCTTGTTATTCGCCTTGCGGGTCTAAATATTGCAATATTCACTTTTTCCATTGTCATCTCCCTATCTTGTTGAGGTGTGGGAAAAATTAACACCGCATGTATCAAAGGGATCTGAATCATTCAAAACAAAAATTTAGTCATACTTACGGGTTCTTTCCGAACAACGCAGTACATCGAACTATCATTAAATGTGCTGTATGCATTAGTAGCGAGCATATAACATGCCAGGGCCGAGTAATTTATCAATGCATTGATTATGTTATATTTTATTTTTTTCTATGTAACAAGTTGTGGGTTATCTTTAACCCACTAAAACTCGTATTTATGGAGAATTAAAGCGCTGGAAATAGCAGTAGCAAACGAAATGCACAAGATTGACCCACATCTGGGTTATTTTTGACCCTGCTTGATCTATCGAAGGAGGATGCCCATGGGTATAGGAACAACAAACCACGCTTTCCATGAGCTTTGAAGGTGCTGATCGAAAATGACTGTATTCCGGTTCAATTAGCACAAAAATTAAGGATTTTGACGCTTTTTGTCGCTTCAGGCGAATGACGCCCAAGGGGAAATGGCAGCCCAGTGATGAAGAGGATTGGCTGGAGCGAGCACGGGATCAGGCTGGCTCGAAAAGATCGTGGATTTGTGCAGGTGCTCCAGGCGGTGCTCGGGCAGGTAGACCGAGATGATCAAAAATTTGGTAGTGGAGATAATTCACTACTGATCTCGTCCTCGGAGCTTGGGATAAAGGTGAGACCAAAGAGATCGAAAGCAGGTTGGATTTTGGCGGTTGCTCCGCCGAAGTTATAACTCTGCGACGCACCTCCACTAACCGACACTGATCCGTCACCCGAGAAGTATGTGTTCGACCATTTTTCCACAACAGGAAGCACTTCAGCCTCTGTCCCCCCAATAGTGATACGATTGATTTTTATCTTTCACCTACCCGCAATATGAAAGCGACTAAACGGTTTTCAGATAAAGCGTTCAAATCCATAAAACTCAGGCTGCACTCGATAAGGATTTTGTTAGCTTTTGCCCCAGATCTGACCAATCCGCGCAAAATTCTTTTATCAGCGCAGAATTGCATATGGTTTATAAAAGAAAAGTGTGTGGCTCAGATCAAAACAGTGAAACTTCCGTGCATGAGGAGATGCAATGCATAAACTATCGGACTACATTAAGATGGCAGCAGAGACATATTTGGAAGAAACGGGAAACATTGAATTGAATGCTCACTGGATTGCCGAATTTTTTCAAGACTGCGGTGTGCAGGATGATTACCCGCGTCAGGACTTGGTTAATTTTGCGAATATGGTGCAGAAAGAGTTGACGAAAAACGATGAACAAGCCGCCAAACAGACACGTATTTATTTGGACAAAATCATTCGTTCGATAAAATGACCACGTTAATATTAAAAGCAAGCAACTATAGTGGGTAACTCACAGAGGACCGGGCGCATTATTTCATAAAAAATAATTCTATTAGAAATTGGATTGAGATAATAATGCAATCAAGGAATCTAACCGCACAGGGAATTTCAGGCAAGTATCAGGCGTAAGTATCGTTATGTGAGCTGGTCAGACAAGAAAAAGATATTGGATGGGTTTGTTGCAAAAATTGGTTTTTGACGAAAAGTAGCTTCAAAAAAATGGCGGAGGACTTATTCATGACCAAGAACGTCACGCAAAAATTGATTGAAGCCCACTTGCTCAGCGGAAAAATGAAGTGCGGAATGGAGATCGGCCTCAAAATCGATCAGACGTTGACCCAGGATGCCACCGGTACCATGGTGATGCTGGAATTCGAAGCGATGCAGATCCCTCGCATCAGGACCGAGCTGTCCGCGCAGTATGTGGATCACAACCTGATCCAGGAGGATTTCAAGAATCCCGACGATCACTTGTTTCTGCGCAGCGCCAGCAGGAAGTTTGGTCTCTGGTACAGCCGACCGGGTAACGGCGTGAGTCATCCCTGCCATATGGAACGCTTTGGTGTGCCCGGAAAGACGCTGCTGGGTTCCGACAGTCATACCTGCGCAGCTGGTTCTCTGGGGATGCTGGCAATCGGAGCGGGCGGCCTGGAAGTGGCAATGGCAATGGCTGGTGAGCCGTATTACATCAAAATGCCCAAGATATGGGGAGTCAAGTTAACGGGCAAACTCCCCGACTGGGTGAGCGCTAAGGACGTAATTTTGGAGATGCTGCGCCGCCACGATGTGGACGGCGGGGTCGGCAGAATTGTCGAGTATTACGGTCCAGGTCTGCAGAGCCTGACCGCGATGGATCGACATGTTATTGCCAACATGGGCGCCGAGCTCGGCGCCACCACCACTGTGTTTCCGTCGGATGAAGCAGTCAGGCAGTTCCTGAAGACCCAGGGACGGGAAGACGCCTGGTGTGAGATCGTCGCCGACCAGGGCGCGAGCTATGACGAGAATGAGGAGATTGATCTCTCGACGCTGGAACCGCTGATCGCCTGCCCGAGCAGCCCTGGCAATGTAGTGCCAGTACGTGAGGTGGCCGGTCGTGAGATTTATCAAGCCTATATCGGTTCGTCGGCCAACCCGGGACTTCGGGATTTCGCTGTCGCGGCCCTCATCGTCGACGGCAAGCGCGCTCACGACCGCGTCTCGCTGGACATCAACCCGACCTCCAGGCAGATCCTGGAGAATCTCATCTCACTGGGTTTACTCGGAAAGCTCGTTCACGCGGGCGCGCGCCTCCATCAGGCAGGCTGCAACGGCTGCATCGGCATGGGGCAGGCGCCCGCCACGGGGCGCATCAGCCTGCGTACCGTGCCACGGAATTTCCCGGGCCGCTCGGGCACCCGGGAAGATCAAGTCTACCTGTGCAGCCCTGAAACCGCCGCCGCCTCGGCGTTGACCGGCGTCATCACCGATCCCCGCACACTCGATATGGAATACCCACGGTTTCAAGAGCCGGAGGAGATCCGTCTCAACATCGAAATGCTGGTCCCGCCGGTGCCCGAGGGGGAGCAGGTCGAGCTGGAAAAGGGCCCGAATATAAAGCCGCTGCCATCCTTCGAGCCGCTGCCGGACACTCTGGATGGACCGGTGTTGCTGAGGGTCGGCGATGATATATCGACGGACGAGATCATGCCCGCCGGCGCCAAAGTCCTGCCGCTGCGGAGCAACATCCCAGAGATAAGCAAGTTCTGTTTCAGTCAGATCGACAAGACCTATGCCGCGCGAGCCATGGAGTACCGCGACCATGGTTCCTTCGTGGTAGGCGGAGGCAACTATGGTCAGGGTTCCAGCCGCGAGCACGCTGCGCTGGCACCGCGGTACTTGGGACTGAAGGCAGTAATCGCCAAGGGTTTCGCCCGTATCCACAGGCAGAACCTGGTCAATTTCGGCATCCTGCCACTGACCTTCGTCGATGCCGAAGACTGGGGAAAAATCGATCAGGGCGATGTGCTGAGCCTCTCCGGGATTCGGGAAGCCCTTCAGCGAAATGCCACCATCACGGTTACCAATAAGACCCGGGGCGAAACCTTTCAGGTCGCCCACTCCATGAGCGGCCGGCAGATCGAGATAGTTCTGGCGGGAAGCCTGATCAATCTCGTCGGTTCTATCGCATTATCTAAAAAAATAGATTCAAGGAGTGGTGACATATCATCGTTCTAGATAAGTCGATAACGGCGCGAATTGTGACCGGAAGAATAAAAGTAGAGCTCTTGTTCTGTGTCGGCAAAACATAGCATGCGTGCTCGTCTTTGCGCATTTGAAAAGCGAGTATGATGTACTAATCCGCAGCATAAATAATTAATTCAAAGGCATAGTGATACTTTGAGGTTACGTGGCAAGAAGAATACGTCCTGCTGTCGATGCATACGCCATTCTGATTCATTGCCTTTGCGACATATGCCATAACGAAATGATGGCGGCAACTCTGGAAATTTAAAGCGTAAATCAAGAAACCAGGCACACAAACCATTTTCAGTCTGATCAATGCGGTCCAGTAGTGGAAATGAGGCAAATTGTCTGAATTGAGTAAATGCTGGTTGATGCCAGGCTTCACGCGCGAAAGCAGCTTCGCTTGTGTGATCACCAAATTGGTTAAGGTTTTGCCAACTGACCTGCATGGCAGGCTGGTAAGCGGCAGCCATCTTTCGTAGCAGCCAGGCGTTAGTATCAAACTGTTGATTGCCTTCGAGATACCATAGATTTACGTGGGCGATCTGATAAACATCACCAGACCGGATAATGATTTTCCAGTTAAAAGGCGACAAAGGTTGCGGCAATACATTGACTTCCGCATGTATCATCCCTTGGGTCATGGCATGGTTAATACCCATATTCAATGCACGCTCATGTAAACTCCATAGGAACACCACATAGCCTGTTAGACCAATCAAAGCGCAAATAGCAGTAATTTTTTGTTGAGGAAATATCAAAGAAGCCATTAATCCAGCAACGACGATTGCAGTAAACCATAGGTCAATAACAAAGGCTAACGGTAGAGAAAAACGCTGAGTAGAAAATGGGGCCAGCAACATTAGCCCGTAAGAATTAATCAAATCGCCGACGATATGGATACCAATGCCAAGGCAAATGGGGATAAAAAACATTCTCCAAGCATAACGGCCTTGAGTGAGTCTTGAAAACAGATGCGCGAGCAGCAATGCCCACGCAGGCAGCATCGCCAGTGAATGCGTTGGACCCTGATGCCAATTGAGATAGATCAGGGTATCAATCAGCCGGAGGGCTAAATCTAAGTCTGGAAAGGCGGCTGCAGCAAAACCAGCAGCGACCCGCAGACGTAATGGTAGAACTAACTGCTGCGATTGTCGCTGTGAACGTGCTGTTGCTCGCGCCAGTAAGGCGCCGCTTAAAACATGGGTGAGCGGATCCATCGTTCAGACCGATCAGAGATCCGGTTTTACAGGATCTGATTCAACATGGCGCGGCTGTACTTTTGCGGCCTGTTTGTTGTTGTGAGCCATAAATTTTCTGATCCAGCATCTCAGCAAAACGCAGTTTCTGCTCAAGAAATTGACGGGTGTGCTGTGAGTTCTCTGACTCGTCATTCATCCAGTAAACAAAAGTTGCCAGATAAATCGTCGTCAGCCCCGTTTCTTCTAATGCACGACGGACAAATGTAGCATCACATTGCGCCGCTTCTCGCATCCACTGAACGGTACGGCTGACACGCATAATTGCAGGTATCTGGATATGTAAATGCCCGGGCTCCAACTTCGCGCCAATCATCTGCCGGGTAACTTTTCGATGAATTGACAACGCATCTAACCAAGCCATGAGTAGATGGTGTAGACGTTGTGGATGGGTCAGTGTGAGAAAGCCGGTAGCTTCAGACTCTTTAACCATGATTCTGTCAGCACGGTCAAACCATGCATCGACCAAATCTTCCTTCTCTCTAAAATAAAAGCGTATGTCATCCAGCGAAATATTTAACTCAGTCGCCACATCATAAAGACGCACTGCTTCCCATGAGGTGCGTTCAGCCAATGCCACAGCGGCATCAACAATTGATTCACGGATGTCCTGATTATCTGTCATTAACTTAATCCTCCCGCAGAATGCCGGCAACTAGCTTGCGGGTCGCCAAACTAACACACCATAATTTGCTGCGGCAATAGATGCTAAAAAAACCCTCAATCCAATAAGAGCAGAGAAGACCCCAGTTATTGCCAGTTATTACAAGCGCCGTATTAACTGGATCCAAGCCATGAGATGTATCCACATCTCAATGCGATACCGGTTATTGCGTTTTCTGACGACCAGTGGATGTTTACACCTACTGCCACACGACCTGAGTCGCAATAGACGGTCTCATGCCACTCTTCATCACAGTTTGCCTGCTTTCCAATGTCCGTGGTCGCCAGTGCTTCGACCTCTCGTTTAGTTTCCCAGACTTTTGCGGCGACTACGCGAATGCCTTTAATGCGATCTCGGTTTTTTGCAACCTTACTGGCACAGGTTGCAATGCCGCGAATGTAATAACGACTCGATTGATCACTGGACTTGCTGTCGGACCATCCGGCAGTAATTAAATCGCCTGGGCTCCCCTTACATTTGTTGGCCTCATTATCATTGTAAGCGTGAGTATTTTCAGACTGAGTTGATTCTGAATACAGATTCTTTGGACCAAGCACCAGTTTGCAGGGTCGATTTTTGTCCTCGTAGATAAGAATGCTCCGCAGACCCTGATTACGACTTCGATTTAGCTCAATTTTCTGAATGCGCCCGAGCTTACCGGAAACAGGTGTTAGTTCAGCTTCTAAAAACTTCCATACGGGTTCCAGCGCACTCGCAGTCATCGAGCTGCCCAGAAAAATACCCGCCGATACAGTAGTTAGAACAATCTTGTTAAACATGATAATTTCTCCTCTCGTCTTGCGTTGATCGAATAGTTAAATCAGAAGTCATCGATAATTCATCATTGCCACGTCTACGACAAAGCGCTGACAGTTTCTACAGCTTGCGTTTAAAGCTGCGGTAATGCCGAATCCGTACCCATAACTTGCCCAATACAAAAATTCAGTCATATTACGGGTTCTTTCCCAACAAGGCAGTACATCGAACTATCATTAATTTGCGCTGTGTATCTTAGTAGTAAGCATATACCGTGCCAGCGATGAGAAATTTATCAATGAATTGATTATGTTAGATTTTATTTTTTTCTATGTAACAAGTTGTGGGGTATATTTAACCCACTGAAACTCGTATTTAAGGAGAATTTTATCGTTGGAAATACCAGTAGCAAACGAAATGCACAGGATTGACCCACAACTGGGTTATATTTGACCCTGCTTGATCTGTCGAATGAGTAAGGCTGATGTAATTACGATGGGAAACATCTTGCATGACTGGAATCTGGAGGACAAGAAGCTACTCATTAAAAAGGCTTCTAACACACTACCTGAAGGCCGCGCATTCATTGCCATTGAAAACTTATTTGACGATACACACCGAGAGAATGCTTTTGGCTTATTAATGTCACTCAACATGCTTATTGAATTTGACGACGCCATTGATAATAATACCAACGCAGATTTCCGCGAATGGTAAAGCGAAGTATGTTTCAAACATTTTGAATTTATCAGTCTAGCCGGTCCAACCAGCACAGAAATTGAGTATAAATAAGGAATAAAGATGGGAATATTAATTGATGGAGAATGGCAGGATATTTGGTATCCGACGGAGGAAACCCAAGGGCGGTTTGTTCGTTCAGCGGCCCAGTTTCGTAATTGGATTACTGCGGATGGCTCTGCTGGCCCAAGTGGACGTGCAGGGTTTAAAGCGGAAGCGGGACGCTATCATTTATATGTGTCGTATGCTTGCCCCTGGGCAAGTCGCACCCTGATCTTTCGCAAAATTAAAGGGCTGGAAAAAATAATTTCCTTATCCGTCGTGCATTGGCATATGGCTGAAGAAGGCTGGACCTTTGACGACGGTGAGGGTGTCATTGCTGATCCGCTCTTTAATGCAGCCTATTTACGCGAAATTTATCTACAAGCTAACAAAAGCTACTCAGGCCGTGTTACGGTCCCCGTTCTTTGGGATAAAAATAATAACACCATTGTTTCCAATGAGTCAGCAGAAATCATACGCATGTTTAACAGTGCTTTTGATGATTTAGGGGCAGCTGAAGGCGATTATTATCCTGAAAAATTGCGCGAAGATATTGAGCTTCTCAATGGCCGTATCTATGACACTGTAAACAACGGCGTTTATAAAGCGGGCTTCGCCACCTCACAGGAAGCTTATGAGGAAGCAGTGACTCCGTTATTCGAAACTCTGGATTGGTTAGAGCAAAGGCTGGCAACACAACGCTATTTAACCGGCAATCAAATTACTGAAGCAGACTGGCGTTTATTTACAACGTTGACTCGCTTTGATCCCGTATACGTTGGACATTTCAAATGTAATTTAAAACGTCTGATTGATTACCCAAATCTTTGGGCCTACACGCGCGATCTTTATCAACTACCGGGCGTTGCTGGAACAATTAATATGCACCATATTAAAAATCATTACTATGGCAGTCACGCCACTATCAATCCAAGCGGTGTAGTGCCTTTAGGACCGGCGCTGGACTTTAACGCACCACATTCCCGCGATCAGGTACAAAGCCAAGCTTAACTCTTATTTGTAGATCAGGTCTCTATTTTTCTTGAATGTTTGTGGATTTAAGGGCCAGTGATATTTGTGTAATTTAGATAAAGCTCTGTCAGTTCAGCAAGTTGATAAAACCACGAATGTGCAATAGGCGTCTACTATCGTATTTTGGATACCGACAGACAGATTCGCATTTCGCTTCATCAAGCTTTGATGAATGAGTAAACCTCCATTGTCTTGAATAGCTAGGAGCGACTTGAATTTGGTAAGCTGCTAAAGTAATACGGTATAGACAAGCAATTTTATTGCCAATAGTTATATCGCTCCTACATTTATTTTATTAAACCACCCTTATTTTCACCCTTTCCACTTCGTAAATTCAATACTGGGTTAAAAACAACCCGGAAGTGGGTCAATCCCTCCCATTCCATTATCACAAGCGTTTTCCAGCCAATCGACTGCCTGCAACATTTACTTTAGCGGGTGAGATATGCCCCACCCTCCCCCTCTTCCTTAAATATCATTATTTATATTATATCAATAGGTTAATTCGTATTTAACTAAATGGCACGATATATGCTTGAAATCAACTGTGTGCAGCACAATTGTACAGTCAGTTATTCCAGCGATAGGAGGCTCACAATGTGGAGAATGACAAATCAGAATCATATAGAACTGAATTGTGCAATTAAAACCACATTATTTTCAAAACAATACGAACGCAGCCTACTCGTTGGAAGGGATTGTGATTTGGTGGTTATTAAAGCATATAAAAAGGGTGAGACAGCAAGACATAACAAGTCCTCAAACAATTAAATACAGAGGATCTAATTAATGAACAATGGCTGGTGGGCGGAACACCCAAAGCATTAAGAAATATGAGACCAATATTGAAGAGGGCAGTGACGTAATGGCGCAAATCTAAACAAAAATCAAAAAAAGAAACTAATGCAAGCGCCGAATTCAAGGGCTTTTACTGTGAGGGGGGTTTAAAGATGGATTAATCTCATGGATATTAAATTGAGTCTAACTCCAATTTATTCGCTTGCGATGCATTGTCAAAAAGGAAAACTAATACCATGGCACAGTTGCCACAACAGGGAAGCACTGGTTTTACACTGAGTGGATTCCTGATTTTGGCCGCACTCGGTACATTTATCTGGAAAGGTGCGCCGCTGGACAGCGTTCGACCTAACAGTGAACAGAGTGGATGGCATGAACATAAACTCGCTAAGCGAATTCCCGCAAGGCTCTGGCAAGACCCCTTCAAAGCCGTTTACGCACACGAACAGGCATTCTCATCTGGTTCTAAATATAGAGATTCTATAGAAACAAATCCGAAATCTGACTTGAGCAAGCTGAACAGCAAGCCCATTCCGTCAGATATTAGTCTATTAATGGTTATGCTCAGTCCCAGCTCCTACGCCGAAATTGAAGAACGGCGACGGCGGCGGCGTTATGCAGTTCTGTCTGCTCTCAATGAGGAACATTTTGTACCGCGCAACCCGGAGATGTTAAGCGTATTTTACCAGCCAAGCGAAAACACAAACGATAGTACAGATGACAGTACAGATGAAATTACATGTAAAAGTACATGTGAAAGTACAGGTAATAAAACTGACGGCATTAAGTGCTTACCCACGGACAGCAATGGCCAACTTAAAACCCTGCCGAAAGTTTACTATTCGATACCCTACGAATGGTATGACTATGAAGGCCCCCCCATCTCTGGAACGGAGACAACTCGACACGTCGTCGTTTTCTGGTTAAACGAAGATCAGTTTGCTGCGTCGCCGCTAAAGCACGTCAAAAAATTACTTGAAAACCTGTTACCTAAATCCCTTTCAGAAAACAACACGCTACGCGCCAGCTTACTTGGCCCCGCCCGTTCTGATGCACTTCGTAACCTGGTCAATGAACAAGAAGATTGCGCATTTCTATGGCTGCGTGACAAATCCAAACTTAGCGAATTCAATATTATTTCTTCGACAGCAACGGTTGCTGACGCTGATCTAAACCGTAACAGTAAATTTCTCAAAGAAACAACTACCGTTCTCAAAGAAACACCTACCGCCACAGACACACCCTTTCCCTTGATACAACGCTACATGGAACTCCCAGAAAAAAAACGCGAAGAAAACGCATCTAACGCGCCAGAGAATAAGGGACCTGGCAAAAACCGTATGCGGTTTCGGTTTCTTCGCACTATACAAAGTGATGAAATTCTGATTAAAAAACTTACCGATGAGTTAATTCATAAGCGTTCAATTGACACCAAAAAAGATTACGTCGTAGTCATATCCGAATGGGACACTTACTTCGGCCGGTCACTGCCTCGAGCCTTTGACAGATACTTCTGTGAGCACGGCTGTGGCGTCAACAATGTCGTCAGATATAGCTATCAAAGAGGCATGGATGGCAGCATTGCCGGTGAACAGAATACATCAAACCAGCATCAGCGCAGCAATCAACAAAAATCAAATGCTGGTACACCAGCCATCGATGAAACTGCAATGCGACGTCCGGTTGGCCCCGGCCAGTTTGACTACCTCAGACGACTTGCAAGTGACATCCATAACAAAGACAGGGCATGGCGACTGTCATCTGGTTACGGCGTCCGTGCTGTTATCTTGCTCGGCAGTGACGTCTATGACAAATTGTTAATCCTGCGTGCATTACGTCCAGAACTTCCCGGAGTTATTTTTGCAACCACGGATCTTGATGCACAAATGTTACACCCGGGTGAATTTAACTGGACTCGAAATATGATTATTGCAACGACCTACGACCTGAACTTATCCCCGCAGATTTCAATGACGACAATGCCATTTCGAGACAGCTACCAAACCTCGCTATATCTGGCAACGCGTCTTATATTCAATACAAAAATTCAGGATGAGGTTCTTTTTAATCAACCGAAAGACGACAATAAATTCATACTACAACAGAAATTCTACAAGAAAATCCCACCACAACTGATAGAAATTGGTCGTCAAACACTCGTACCACTAGTCGATTACAGCAAAAACTCAAAGTACTGGAATCAGGTCAATCCCCAGCCTTTTTCACCAGCGATATCACTTGGACTATTCACGATTGCCCTGCTTGGTATTTTCGCCCTGCATCAACTAAAACCCAAGGCTGGTCGTATGGTGCTAGTTCTTATTGCCATGCTTCTGGTATTTACCATTTTCTCCATTTGTATAGCCAGAAACAATATTGACGGAGAACCTCTAGCCTACTTTGCAGGTGCCAGTATCTGGCCTGCAGAATATATTCGTATTCTGGCAGTGATGTTATCGCTGGTGTTCATCTGGTCGGTTATTCATGTTTTACAAAAAAGCTGGAATGATCTTGGAGCTAGATATTTTTGGCAAGGTGAAGAAACCAGAGAAGACGATCTGACCATCACAGAAATATGGCAGAAACTGATGTTAAAACTAAAAGGCCTGTCACAAAACCTGAAGTCAATAAAATGCACTCAGGTCATACCTGTCATTATGATCATAATCCTGATTCTGATAATGAGTATAGTATTACCTATCCCACTCGCCTTGTTTGACAAAATATTATTGTTAATCATGGTTTGGGGTACTCTCATTATTGTCTGGTGGGCACTCATTTATGTTTTCATAAATAAAGATTTTCGTGTCCTGTCAATCAACAAGAGGGGGGCGCCATTTGTACCCGACAGCAGCGACGCAGTCGAAATGTGGCGCAATTACGGAGAGTTTGGCGCTACCGATCAACGCTTCATACGTGCCATTGCTTACATCCTGATTTATATTGCATTCGCTTCAATTATCTTTGCCATACTAGGTTCCCCTGAACCACCATGCCGTGGGGAGTTTGCCTGCAGACTCGACAAAATTGTTCTTGGTTTCAGTGTAATGTTTATGCTGGTGTTATTGTTTATTGTGGTTGATGCAGCCAGGCTTTGCATTTTCTGGGTTGACTCAATGAAAATGAATAAACTGGACTGGAGCAATACCAGAAAAAATGAATTCATTCAACGTCTAAAATTACCGGAAACACATGCAGTTGCCTGGATTCAGGTTCACATGATCGGCGAACGGACCAGTGATGTCACCCGCCTGATTTACTTTCCTGTATTAATTATTCTGCTATTACTACTGGCTAGAACTGCCTATTTTGATAACTGGGATTTCCCACAGGCATTAGCCATTGTCATCGGTTTCAACTTCGTTATCGCATTGGGCAGTGTCGTCCGACTGAACGTTGTTGCTCAATCTGCCCGCAGTGAAATATTGAGAAAGTTACAATATGAAAAACTGGCCAATGATCGTGAACAAAACGACACCTATGAGCCTAGCCCATCAGAACGAAATGAACTGATCCATCAGCTGGAAAGTCTGCGTATTGGTGCCTATTTACGAGTATGGGATCAACCGCCTGTACGTGCCACATTGATGTTACTCGGTGGTGTGGCTTTAACCTATGCGGAATACCTCAGTGTATTTTTGAGATAAAATTATCCAGCCAGTAAAAAACAATTAAACTTAGCCTGAATATTGCATAAACTTCCTGCTACTGTAATTTCATCGCCATGGTGCAATATTTTATTTTCACGCGATATCTCCCCCAACCCCACTGGCAGGGTGAAGCGCGAAATTGTTATTGATTAGGGTGGGTGGCATCGTCTCGTGAGTCAGACGTGACGGGTCATTGAGAAGCCAAGATGGTGCGCCTCTTGCTGTTTGCTGGATAAAGACGCTGACAGATCTGCGCAAACAACGCTTCAACCGGGCAGGCACTTGGCAAATGCAGCAGCACCCGGTCCTTGTACTGTTTGATACGCACGGCGACCTTTAACAACGAGAAGATGACCGTCCTGGGCAAAGCTGTAGCCAGCAGGGTAGCTTCAGGCCCAGCTGACGCAATTGCTGGTTGCAGGACATAACCACCTGCTGTCAACAACAGACGGCCAAAATTGGCAGTGAATGGCGAAGTCGAGGTTCGATCTGCTTTCAAGTCACACACCATCTGGCCCAATGTTTTCTCTACCAAATTTGTGGTCATTCTTGTAATTTGCGTCTTATGTCTTCAACAGCGAACTTTCTTTCGCGCCGCGCAGCTCCGTGCGGAACTGTGGCAGGCAATTAGGATGATTTTTTTGGATGTAGGAGATGAGTTTCTCACGGATGTCGCAGCGCAGGTCCCAGCCCTTGGATGAATCCGCCGTAGTGGCCAGCACGCGAATTTGCATCGTCTTTTCCGTGGTGTCGGTCACTTGCAGGTTCCAGAAACGTTTGTCCCAGAGTGGATTTGGCTCAATGATTTCCTTGAGCGCTTGGCGGAGTTCATCCAGCGGCATGGTGTAATCCACCCACACAAACACCGAACCGAGCAACTGCGCCGAGGCGCGCGTCCAGTTCTGGAACGGTTTTTCAATGAAGTAAGTCAAGGGCACCACCAGTCGGCGGTCGTCCCAAATGTGGATGACGACATAGGTCAGAGTGATTTCTTCAACGGTACCCCACTCGCCTTCGACGATGACGACGTCGTCCAGCCGAATAGGCTGCGTCATAGCGAGCTGGAAACCGGCAAACATATTGGAAATAGTTTTTTGCGCGGCGAAACCGATGATAATTCCGACGACGCTCGCTGAGGCCAGAATGCTTTTGCCATAGATCCGCACTTCCTCGAACAGCATCAGGATCGAGGCGACGGTAAAAATGGTGATGACCGCGTATAGCAGTTTGCTGATGACGTGAACCTGCGTGTAGATTTTGCGCGCCTGCAAATTATCGGCCGCGTTGATGTCATATTCAATCAGCACGGCCTTTTCGCCGAGAACCACGACCTGGAACAGGATAATAGCCACCCCGACGATCAACAGGATACTGGTGCCTTTGCCGACGACACCCGCAAATTCCGGTGGCAGACCCAGGATGGGCAGGGCAAAGATAATGCCCATCATTGGTACCATGATCCGCAGGCTCAAGCCGAGCAGAGGTATGAACAAGTTGTCCAGCTTGCTGCTCGATTTAGAAGCCCATTCTGCTAGTTGCGCCTGTAGCACATGCATGAACCGGAAGAACAGCCAGAACAGAATCCCGAATACTCCCAGGTCAACGGCTTTGTTGAACACGTCGCGGATGATGTGCAAGTCCGGACTTAGTTTCAGCAGCAACGGCGTAGCAGCAAAATAGGCGCCGTAAATCCAAATCAATACGTAAAGCGGCTTGTCGAGTGCACCCAGGACGTGATGGTGGATTTTCTTGTCTTCCGAATTTTGGACGGTTTCTTTGAGCTTGTGCCGGACGAAGGCAAAAGCCACGAGATTCAGGAATAGCACCACTAGCACGAAGCAGAGCATCACGCCCAAATCGGCCCATGTGACGGACCCAATCGCCGGGGTGTCGGCGCCAGGGCCGAACAGTCGTTCCAGCCAGCCGCTCAAGAGCGTGGTCAACGAGGTGGAGAATTCGTCAAGGAAACCTTTGCTGGACAGGCTTGAATTGATGGGCATTGTTGACTTTTCCCTTGGAATTGATTCAGTCGGGGGCAACAGTCGCGCATCTTGATTCGCGGACTTTCGCTTAATACGCGGAGCATCTTCCGTAGGTCGACAGCTCAGTCAAATAATATCACGCCGACGTGGTCGGCCAACACGATACGAACGGAAAACGACATCGGCGGCAACATGCGAAGAAAAAATATCGTCTGTCCGGTCATCGTCGATAATGAAGGTCTTTTATCGGTAAAACTGGGGGGCTTCTGAAATAGATTTTCCCATAGGCATTGGTAAAGAATAATGTATTTTTATGTCGAATTACGCTACGCTCATCCAACCTACTTAAATTACATATCTAAGAACTTATTATGAAAACAGGCGTCATCGGTTTAGGAGCTATGGGTATCGGCATGGCTTTGAATCTTTACAAAACAAATTATCTTCAATCATTCTGGAATCGAAGTCCAGATCGTGCACAGGATCTGGCGGATCAAACAGGTCTTGTAGCTGCAAGTTCTCCAGCCGAAGTAGCTGAACAATGTGAGTTGATCATTATTTGTGTATCACGAGACACTGATCTGCTAGAAGTAGTCAACGCGATGTTATCAGGTGTGCAAGAAGGCTCTGTGGTTATCGACACTTCGACGGTGAGTGCTGACACAGCGAAACAAGTTGCCGCCCTGTTAAAAACAGTCGGTGCAGAATTTCTTGATAGTCCGGTTTCAGGCGGTGTAGAAGGTGCGAAAAACGGCACAATGGCGATGATGATCGGTGGTAATGAGACCGTGCTTGAATCAGTGCGTCCCGTACTTGAAACCATTGGTGGCAATATCGTTTATATGGGACCGACTGGCAGTGGTCAGGCGACCAAAGCGGTGAATCAAATTATGGCAGCCGGGATTAACCAGGCTGTGACCGAAGCGTTGGCGTTTGGTCAGTCGATGGGTCTAAATATGGATAAGGTGGTCAACGTGGTTGGCTCGGGGGCAGCGGCAAACTGGTTTCTGGATCACCGTGGTAAGACAATGTTGCAGAATAAATTTGATACGGGGTTTAAGGTCGCCTTGCACCATAAAGATTTAATGATCTGTCGGGATATGGCTGAGAAAAACTCTGGAGCGATATTACCTGCCGTAGAAATGACCTTATCCGATTACCAAAAGCTTATGGATGATGGTCATGGAGATGAAGATATTTCTGCTTTGTTTCGGATTAAAAAAAATATGCACGAAAAATAGCAGCTCTGACAAATCGTCTGACATAATGGGTCAAGTTACTTGATTGATAATAAAACCAAAGAGTTCAAAACTGAATACCTCTAAGTTAATAATCTTAAGCATATTAAAAAACTTAAGAGAATATTGACGCGTGTTTCACAATAATCAATCCTTGCAAAAAGAGCTTAACTTAGTTGCATTCGGCAACCTCTCTTTTTTCTACTTTTTTTCAGATAACGATGATGCGGCACATGACACTTATCACTTCAACGTGAAATCGACTCGGTTAGGCTTGCCCTGATCCTTGATGCCTTCTGCCGTCAATTTGGGTGCCAGCAGGAACATTCGCTCGTTTGCTACTTTGCCCTGCTCTTCCAGATGTCGTTTGACCAACAATGCGCGGCGCTCAGCGAGTGCCTTTAGTTCGTTTTCACCAATAGGTGCATTTGCAATCATCAGACTTTCCATTTCTTCTGGCGGCAGAGATTTGAGAAAGCCGAAAAAATTACGCGGTCTTGAGAAATTCTCTTCTTTGTAGGCTCGCTCCAGGAATTTTGGATATTCCTCAGGACTGATAGTCACCTCCTCCAGATTGACGGGAGCGTCATCAGATTTCAGACTGCGGATTTTTTGCTCCTTTATTTTTTGCGTGACATAGGCACTGCGGGCACCCTCACAATCGGTGACAGGATCGACACGACCGGTGATTTCCAGCTTAAGCGCAGGGCGATCATTAAGCGCTTTGGCCAGTGTGGTTAGCTTGGCCTGAGCCTCCGGCGTCAAGCTGCTTAAACCGGGTGCGAATCCGACATAACCCAGCTCATCTCCGCCGCCAAAAGCTGAGGCCAGCAGCGAGAACGGTGAGATGATGGCCTTGGTAATCAGATTAATAAAGACCTTGAAAATGGTGCCACCGATGCTGAATTCAGGGTCAAATAGCGAACCAGAAATCGGCAAATTAATGTCGATTTCCCCACGGCTATTTTTCAACAGTGAAACCGCAAGCAACACTGGTAATTTAAGCGCATCAGGGCTGTCCACCTTTTTGCCGAAGGTTAGTTGATCGAGGAATATATTGTTTTTGGCATTCAACCTGCCATTTTCAATATTGTAGGTTACATCTACTGACAGCTTGCCTTTTGTGATGGGATAACCAGCATATTTTGCCGCATAGGGTGTTAAATGAGTCAGCTCGATGTCCTGAGCTTTGGCTGCCAAATCAAGAAATAGTTGAGCGCCCAGCGGATTAATCTTGCCGATTATTTCCAAAATGGCATCATCGTCAATTTTGCCATTCATGACGAGATCGGCAGGTGCAGGATCGTCAGATGCAACCTTTGAAACCGAGCCAGTCAGACCCGTCAGGTTAGCACTGTAGCTGGGCTGGATGAAGTTGTCGGAAAAATAGATATTGCCGCGTTGCAGTGTAATTTGCCCAATGCGTATTAATGGTCTGTCACTTGCATTTTTAATGGTCTGTGCTGTGTCTGCCCCCTGAGCTGGTACATCAGCAGAAGAACCATTCGACGCAGCTGAATTTTCTGATGCAGTAATGGTTGGTGCAGGAACTGCAGCCGCTTCTGTGGAATTGTCTTTTGAAGGTGTAGATTGCGTCAGGCTGGTAGGGGTGAGTTGTCCCTGTCCATTTTTTGTTGCGATATCCTGAAGATTAAGGTGCCCGTCGGCATTAACAATTATCCGTGCGTAAAAATCAGAAAGCTTAATATTGCCCAGCGATACTGCCAGGGGATTTTTCTGCGTGTTGATTTGTGCATTTATATCGCTGATATTCAACGAATCCCAAAGCATAAAGTCATCACCGTTGATATTGTCCAACGTGTGAATATCGGCCAGATCGATTGAGCCGACATAGCTAGCGCGCAGCGGCCGATGCTCAGGCAGCTGCACCATCAGCTTGCCTTTGGCATTAAGATTACCCTTGATAAAATTGGCGTTGATCTGGTCTGCAAAATAAGGCTGAAATGCCTTTACGGCAATCTTTTTGCTAGCAATTTTAAGGTCAACGCCTAGCGGACGTAATGTCAGGGTACCATTGGCCATCAGATTACCCCGTTTGTTGTGCTTAAGCTTGAGGGTAAACGGCGAAGGAGTTGAAGTGGCAGCTTCACTCATCAAGGCAATATTTTCAAGTGTGAGATTCAAGTTACTTATTTGCTGCACTGCAGGGTTGCCCTCGTTTTGGGGTGCCACCTTTGCATCGCTAAAATGAATATCGGAATGCTTAACTTTCAGCTGCTTCAATGATGCCTCCCAAGCGCCCGGCTTGGCAGGTGCATCAGGGTCAGTCGTGGGTTTGTTTGTTGCCTGGCGATTGTCTGCAACCATCGCCATCAAATTGATTTCATCTTTTGTGTTGCGCTTGATTTTTATATTGGCAGTATTAACGACTATGTCATCGAGCACGGCGATTTGTTTGACGAGGTCAAACTGAAAGCCATCAAGCATGACGTCTTTGGCAGTGATGCTGCTGCCCTTCTCTTTTGGCAGCCTCACTTGCAGATTACGCAGGTGGGCACTGGCATTAGTGAGCACCAGATTAACACCGGTTTCAGGCCACATAAGTTGATAAGGTAATTTGGCATCCAGCAGAGTATCTTCCAGTTCGGCGGCAAAAACTGGAGCAAAGTATGGCCGCAGATGTTGCGGCTGCAGAGACGTGATTTCCAAATCGCCTTGTAAAAACTGACCGTTGAGCACGAGGGATCCCTGGTGACTCAAGGTTTCACCTGCGTCGGTTTCTAATTTGACATTTACAAATGCTGGCGTATTTCCTTCCATGCTGAATTTAGACAGGCTGGCATCCAGTCGCTTGATCGTCAGTGCGGCAGGGCCAAACGCAGGGTCAGTCGTGGCATCTTGCCAATTTAGGCGCCCGTTCACAATTTCGGCACCAGCGAGCGAAAATTCAAATGGCTTGGACTTTGTGGTAGTGGCAGGCTGTTTGCTTGACGGTATGCCGGTGCTTTTGCTGGCTTTATCTTTCTGAACTGTCGAAGGCAATGTAAATGCATGCAGCAGATTAAGCGAACCATCCTGGAGACGCTTCACTTGCACATCTGGCCTTTCCAGTTTAATTTCTCGCAAACGAACCACATTGCTAAACGGCTCCACGCTATCAAGCACAACCGATAGTTTGTCCCATTGCACCAACGGTGCTCCCGATTTTTCCTGCAGCTGTAATTTACGGATACTGGCATCACCGCTGATAACAATACTTTGCGTGCTATCGCTTGTTTGAAAATCGACATTCAGGCGTGTATCCAACAAGCCGGAGAACAATTTGAAATTTAACTGCACTGGTACAAATGGCATATAGGTTGCCAGAGACAGGCCATCGAGGTTGATCTGTGCTGAAGCTTCATGTGACGTGGCAAACGGCTTGGCTTTAGCCTCGATAGCGAGTGGCGTGCCATTAAGTTTCCTGATTAGTTACATTCCTCAGCTGGGAACAATTTTTTACGTACAGGCTCACGTGGTGAGCTACTGAGTGGCTAATAATAGGCGCATTTACCAAAGGAGATGCGTCATGGCAATGAACCGAGTTCAG